>Ga0228703_1000641_pt1 | contig 24098 bp, 20 predicted proteins | sample McNCre217_Aug_MG_3_FD_178020 | JGI IMG/M metagenome (GOLD analysis project Ga0228703, IMG submission 178020) | Freshwater microbial communities from McNutts Creek, Athens, Georgia, United States - 29-17_Aug_MG | ecosystem: Environmental > Aquatic > Freshwater > Creek | place: USA: Georgia... | reverse complement strand
TTTAAAGGGCATAAACAAAAGATTGGATGGACTTTTGGTGCGTCCTATTTGAGCCAGAGTAACCAAGCACAAAGCTTTATCCCTGCGGGGGCAAAACTAGCGCAATAGATTATTTACGTAATGCATTTGTAAGCCAGGTGGGGTATGCTCACCTGGCTTTCTTTTGCCAAATTGGTAATTCCCTAAAAGAATATCGATATCCCCATCTTTATCCACATCTCCCGCGTCCATGACGATGTAATGGGGACCTTCGGGAATTCCTAAATTGCCGACTTTGAAAGTCATATTTCCTTGATTCTGGAAATAAAGGAATCCTTCGTTTTTTCCTTTATCGTTTTCTGCAAAGAAGGCAATCATCGCCATGTCAAGATCTCCATCCTGGTCAAAGTCTCTGGCAATTGTTTTCGAGGCACCGTAAGCGGGGAAGAAATAGGACTCTTTGAAATTGTTTCGACGGTCATTTAGGAAAATATGCACCCCATGAAATGCCTTCTTTGAAAAAGAGTAATCGGCATTATCACCATTCGAAACGATGATGTCAGCATATCCATCTTTATTCATGTCGGCCACTTCCAGGTAACTACTCCCAAAAACCGCGTCAAATTGTAACAAAGGTTTCTCAATAAAGGCTCCCTTTCCCTTGTTGATGAACAAGGAAACCCCTTCTCTCGATTGGGCTGTTAAGACCATCAGGTCAGGTTTGCCCTCACCCGTAAAATCTCGAATAACCACATTTCTAGCGCCAGCTTGCATTTTGAGCGGATGTTTCTCCTTTGTTTTTCCATCCACCCAAATCAATTGCCCTTGTTCAAAGCCATATTCACAAATGACATAGTCCAGAATTCGGTCTTCGTTCAAGTCGGCAACTTGTAGGTCTACGGGCCGCTTCAGCGAATCCAATAAGGGGGTCGCTTTCCTGCCAAGTAATTCATACATCGTTCCCAATTTTTGATCGTTGGGATACATTTTACCTATCCCGGTTAGGAAAGTTCGGGGTCCTACAAATTGGGTAGATACATTGGAGCTTCGCGTTTCGAATTGGTCTTTGGCTTTTAGGTTTGCATCCAAAACGACTGTTTGGTGTGTTCGCATGCCTACCCAAACCTCGGGTTTCGTGGGATGAATTTTGATGGAGGTTACACCCGCGATTAGATCTTTGGGTGTGAGGTATTCTTCGACTTTAAAGTGAAAGGCCTCAAGACTTATCGCTTCTTTTTTCTTTTGAGGCGTTGGTTTTGAAGGCGCATTTCGAGTATAATAATTCACGATGGCCTGCCAATCTTCCTGAGATATACTCGGTGTCTCAGGATAGATGTTGAGCTGCATGGCGCTTTGGTATTGCTCTTCTGAGATACGAGTCATGAGCTCAAAACGATTCCCCAATCCTAAGCGATATGACATTTCAGGAAGAACTCCTGTTTCCCAGGTCTTTTTGTCTAACAGGTTTGGGTCCGGGAATTTATGGCATGAACCGCAGGTTTTTTTTGCGATGGCTTCTTCCTTTTCTTCCTGCGTTTGTTGGCATCCGAATAGCCATAAACTGACAAAACTTAGGTATACAATTGATTTCATTTTGTTTACTTAGGGATCAACGATGGCTGTCGAATCAGCGCTTGCCGACCGACCTAGGCATGTGAGGTCGAAAGCGAAATTTTCCGGTTTGGTGAATGGCATTTTTCGATAACCTTCAATGGCAAGTGTTTGATCAGCATAGACTTTTTCCATGAATTTCGCATAGGCAGGCATCGCCATTTTGGCCCCTTGTCCAAGTGCTAAACTACGGAAGTGAATACTTCGATCATCTCCTCCAACCCAAACGCCCGCCACAATTTTTTGGGTCACTCCCATAAACCATCCATCTGAATAATTTGAAGTGGTTCCGGTTTTGGCGCCGATTTCGTTACCTGCTACAATGGAAGTCCGCTTTAAGCCTTCTGCGGTTCCACCCGGTTCCTGAATCGCACCTTGCAGCATATATGTCATCAAATAGGCTGTCTCGGGCTTGATAACCGCTTTCACAGGTGGAGAATATTCTTTTAGCACATTGCCTACCTTATCCGTAATTCGCAATACAAGAATAGGGTCAATTCGTTCTCCTCCATTAGCCATGGTACTGTATCCTGCCACTTGTTCCATTAAAGATACCTCTGAGGCCCCCAAACAAAGTGAAGGTACTTCATGCAAAGAGCTCTCAATACCACATTTATGTGCGAATTCAGCGACTTTAGCTGGGCCTAATTGCTTCATCAACTTCGCGGAAATCGTATTGATGGATAATCCCATCGCCCGACGAAGTTTCATGTTTTGATAGCTGTATTTTCCATCCGAGTTTTGTGGAGTCCATGTCCCTCCGCTCAATCCATCTTCTTCTCCAAAAGTCACAGGTTCGTCCACCAGCGCATCACAAGGGGTTACTATTTCATTCTCGATAGCCGCTCCATAAACGAATGGTTTGAAAGTAGAACCGGGTTGTCGTTTACTTTGTGAAATATGGTCGAATTTAAAATACTTGTAATTGATTCCACCGACCCAAGCTTTTACATGTCCGTTTGTCGGATCCATCGCCATCATCCCACAATTCAAAATACGTTTATAATAATTCAAGGAGTCCATCGGGCTTAAGGTTGTATCCTTATCTCCATCCCAAGTAAAAACCGTCATTTTGATGGGTCTACGTAATTCTTCCCAAACCTTGAACTCATCGTTGTTGTAGGCCGCCATCAAGTCGCGGTACCGTTGAGTCCGTCGCATCGCATCCTTAAGAAATCCCTTGATTTCCTTCATTTCTTCATTTACCCAAGGATTTCGCCCTCGCCAATGGTCGTAAAATAGTTTTTGTTCAGCACGCATGTGTTCCTTCACCGACTCGTCTGCATATTTTTGCATGCGTGAGTCGATGCTGGTGTAGATGCGTAATCCACTCGTGTACAAATTCAACTGTTGGTCCTCTGGTCGATCCTTGTTTAGCTCCTTGAGTGCCGACAATACCTGCTGACGGATGGCCTCTCTGAAATACGGTGCGGCTCCGGTATTCTGGTTTTCTACGCGATAATTTAGGTTTAAGTCTTCCGCTTGTAGTTTCGGCAAATCCTCTTGTGTGATGAACTCATATTTAGCCAATTGGCCTAGAACTACGTTACGGCGTTCGAGTGTCTTTTCGGGGCGAATTCGTGGGTCATACAAGGAGGGATTTTGTAGCAAACCAATCAGCGTTGCCGCCTCCGTTAAGCTAATATCCTTTAGCTCTTTCTGAAAATAAGTCTTACAAGCAACCTGAATTCCGAAGGCATTATTCCCAAAACTCACCTCATTTAAATACATCGCGAGGATCTCTTGTTTGGTATACCGACGTTCTAATCGAATCGCTAGAATCCACTCTTTCACCTTGGCGACGACGGTACGAACCCCATCTATTTTCATTAATAATCCCATGTAGAGCGGATCATCCTCCCCAAATTCCATGGATCGCGTATGAAATAGATTTTTAGCCAATTGCTGGGAAATGGTACTACCTCCACCGGAGGTTCCAAACGAGAAAAGCACACGGAACATCGATCGTATATCGATACCTGAATGGGTGGTATATCGAGCATCCTCAGTTGAAATCAATGTATTGACCACATTGTCTGGAAGTTCCTCAAAACTTAAAGGATTGCGGTTTTCACGGAAATACTTACCAATTTCTTGGCCGTCCTCCGAAATGATCAACGAAGCCATTTGGCTTTTGGGGTTCTCTAATTCTTGAAGACTTGGCATACCGCCGAAAAGCCATAAAAAATTGAAATTAACCGCCAGGATGAGTAATATAAGTCCTACCGTCGATCCAATAAAGAATCTATAGATGAATCGGATGAATTTTTCATATTTCCCGGATTCCAACATATTGTATTAGTTTTTGGGGATTGATTTCAATCTTTCCTCTGCTTCCTGTTTGAGTGGACTGGCAGGGAAAAGTTGGACAAATTGAGTTAATGTTTTCGTATACTGATTCCGGTCTTTTAGGCCGGCATAGCATAAGGCACTTAAAAATACGACTTTATCCTCCGATTTACTACCCGGGAATTGTATTCTTATCGTTTGGCAAGAATTTAAGCAAAGCTCAAACCGGTTTGCCTTGAATTCTGCGTAAGCTGCTTCGTACGCTTTTTCAGCCTGTTGCTCCTTGGAATCCGATAAGGTCCCAGATTCAAGTTTCAAAATCGTCATGCGATAAATGGAGTCCGGGTAACGATCGAATAATAGTGTCTTATACTTATTTTTTTGTGTTCTGTTTTCGGAACTTAAGTATTGCAAATAGAGCGCCTCCGCCTCAAAAGATGTGTAAGGGAATTCGTTCATTAAACGCTCCAAATGAACGAAGGCAAGGGTATTCATTCCCATTTGCGTCTTGGAATGCTTGCCAAGTTCGAAGAGGGCTTGTTCCTTCTTTTTGTTGGATGCTATTAATTTTTTATCGGTTTTGGGAATAGCGTCGATCCATATTTGCATGGAATCGGTGCTGCTCGTTGTCGAAGAGACAATTGTACTATCTTTGATTGAATTGTTGCTGACCAAATTGCCGACAGATGGAGCATTTTGTTTATTCTTTCGATTCCAATAATCTTCCAAGGTGCGTATGCCCCATTTCATCGTAAATTCTTGCTCACCTCGTATCCGTGCTTGTTCATTGTAGAAATAAAAACTTTGCTGGTCGGCACTAGGTGGTCTCCGTGTAAACGTCACAACTAATTTCGTTGCTTTATTTTGCACCTTCGATAAAGAATCATGCTGTGTGCTTTTTTTAGCTTGCGCTTTTTCATAAATCGATTTTAAGTCGGCATAAGAGAGCTTGGCTAGCTTTTGTAAGGAGTCTTCTTGCTGAACAATCTGTTCTAGGGCAACATATTTATTCCAATTTTTCTTTGCTTTGATGGCGATTGGATAATTCGGATTTGAGTTTGATAAATAGGTTGATGCCGAGTCAAAATAGGCCGATGTTCGGGCATAATCATGGATTTGATCGGCAAAAAGATTTCCCAACTGAAAATAGAGTTCACCCTTGTTTGGGTTGTTATTTGTGGCCTTTTGCCAGGCAGATTTCGCCTTCGTTAAATCCTGCTCTTCTAAATAGATTTTTCCTAAAGCGATGTATATTTCTGATTTTTGATCTTCGTTTTTGGGGTCTTCCAGCAGTTTTTCTAACGCAGAAACGGATTTTTCCAAGGCCTTGTTAGCAATGTTGGCGCGAAGTGTTAATTCGTAATTTGATTTTTGCCGCATGCTGTTTTGATAGGCTTGCTGAGCCAAACCCGATTGATTACTTCGTTCATACATTTGGCCTAAAATGAAATAAAGACGGCTTCGATCGTGGCGGTTTTTGGCATCGCTAACGAGCTGGTTTACTAATTGAATACTCGAGTTAATTTCCCCTTTCACTTGGTGTTCAAATGCTTTGGCCAAAGAGTAATTCCATGATTCTAGCTCATTTTCCAGGATGAATGTTTCGGTTTTTTCTGCTGACTCAATATCATGCTGCATGAGGTAGAGCTGATACAACAAGGTCATCGCTTTTCGCTGCGTTTGTTTATCCGGCTCCAGTGTGTTGATGTATTTTAGCGTTTCGATCGCATTTTTAAAGTCGCTTTGGTAATATCTTCCATGTGCGATTAATAGGTAAGCGTCGTCGACAAATTTTGAATTTTGATGTCGGTCAATGACCAAAGATGCTTTTCGAATGAGGTTATTAATTTCTAATTTATGGCTGATGCCAAAGCTCGAGTCCATCGGTGCGATGATGGGTAATTCATTCGCGTAATTTTCAACGCGCTCATTTTGGAATTCCCTTTGAAGATTTTCTAAGAGTTGGTCGGCTTGCCAAATGGCGTTGTATTTGGAATTGATATTATGAAACGTTACGGCAGCTGGTTTAGTGCTGTTTTGAGAACAGCTCCAAGTAATCAATAGGATGAGGGCTACCGAAAGGATTCGAATCATAGTTTGTAACGCATACAATTTTCAAATTTACAATATATATAAGTGAAAATTCATACATTTAGTATGTCCTTGAAGGAATATTTTTAAATCCATGAATTCATATCAACGATTTGTCGGCGCGGCTTTTCAAATGTTAGTGACCATTTTGGGAGGGGTCTATCTGGGTCGCTATTTAGATGCTCATTTTCAGACAGAAACCCCTTGGTTTACCCTTGGATTTTCCTTGGGATCCATTGCATTTGCGATGATTGCCTTGATTAAAAGTCTTCCCAAATAATTCGTATTTATTCCGTAAATTGGGATTATTTTTCATCTAATTTCACCTGAGCGTGTTCGAAGGTCGTCGTCTGATTCTTTTCACTGTATTTGTGAGCATTGGTTTGGTGTTCATTGGTAAATTGTTTTATCTGCAATTGATTGATGATACGTATGAAAAGGCGGCGGACAATAACGCGATTCGGAAAATCATTCAGGTGCCATTTCGGGGCGAAGTTTATGATCGTCATGGAAAATTAATTGTGTACAACACGCCAGTTTATGATGTTTACATCACACCTCGCAAAGCAGTTGTGCAGGATACTAATCGTTTTTGTAGGCTATTTGGTGTAACTCGAGGTTATTTTGATTCGGTAACCAAGCAGGCATTTGCTTATTCGCGGGTGAAGCCTTCGCTTTTTATTAAGCATTTGACGAAGGAGGATTTTGCTCGAATCCAAGATGCGATGGTTGATTACCCGGGTTTTTCGATTACCACGACAGCATTTCGAACCTATCAGTCAAATGCCTTTTCCAATGCACTGGGTTATGTGGCTGAAATCAATCCGAATTCATTGAAGGATCAGCGGGATGATTATTACCGCCAAGGTGATTATGTTGGTATTTCAGGTTTAGAATCCTATTACGAGGATGTTTTGCGTGGACAGCGAGGTGTTAAATACCGAATGGTGAATAGCAATGGGGTAGAGAAAGGGGATTATAAAAAAGGAAAGCTTGATGTTGAGCCTGTTGCAGGTAAGAATTTATACACGAGCATTGATATACGATTGCAAGAGTATGCGGATAGTTTGATGATGCATAAGGTGGGTAGTGTCGTGGCCATCGAGCCATCCACGGGGGAAATCTTGGCCATGGTATCGGCGCCATCCTATAATCCAAGTTTATTAGCGGGGCGGAATTTTTCGAAGTATTATCAAAAACTGGCGCTTGATCCATTAAAACCCTTAATTAATCGGCCGCCTTCAGCGTATTATCGTCCAGGATCTACGTTTAAGTTGGTGCAAGCTTTAGTTGGCCAACAGCTTGGAATCATTTCAGCGAATTCCGTTTTTGGTCATGCGGGTGCTCCGGTGAAATGTCATGGTCACAATACGTCGCACAACGATTTACACAATGCGATACAATGGTCTTGTAATCCTTATTTTTACCATGCTTTTCGAAAGATTTTATATGATGGGACAACTGGGGATACGTATGAGCGTTCGGCGCAAGGTTTACAACGTTGGTCTGAATTAGTAGCCAATTTTGGTTTTGGCCGTAAATTGGGTGTGGACGTGAGCAACGAGAAAAAGGGGATTTTGCCCAATGTGGATTATTACAATAAGGTATACAAAGGGGAGAATACTTGGAAATTTTCGAATATATATTCCTTAAGTATTGGGGAGGGGGAATTAGTAGTAAGCCCCCTAAAAATGGCGAATTTTGCGGCAATTATTGCGAACCGCGGCTGGTATATTCCACCACATTTGGTTAAGGGGGTTGGAGAAAAAAGAAGCATTGACCCATTTTATAAGAATCCGGTTTCGGTCGGGGTAGATGCCAAATATTTCCCGGTGGTTATTCGTGGTATGCAGGATGCGGTATTGCATGGAACGGTGGGGGCGGATGGACGTATTCCGGATATTACCATGTGTGGAAAGACGGGTACTTCCCAGAATCAGAAAGGGAAAGATCATTCCATTTTTATTGCCTTCGCACCGAAGGATAATCCCAAAATTGCGATTGCTGTTTTTGTTGAAAATGCGGGATTTGGGGGATTTGCAGCCGCACCGATTGCTTCATTGATTGTGGAGAAATATTTGAAGGGCAGAGTGGACCGCAAAGCAGTTGAAACGAAATTTATGAACATGAGTTATTTGGCGAATGTGACTTACAATCGCCCAGTGAAAAAAAATACGAGCGATAGTTTACGAAAATGAGTCAATCATCCGGACATATGGCAAGTCGGCTAGACTGGTGGAGCGTGGCATTATATGCGCTGTTTGTGCTTTTGGGGTGGATGAGTATTTATTCTGCCGTTTACAATCCGGAGGCTCCGCTAAGCTTGTTGGATGCATCGTTTTATACGTCCAATGCGGGTAAGCAGCTTATATGGATTGGTACGAGTATGGTGCTGATTATGTTTATTTTCGCGTTGGATTTCCGCTTTTTCGAGTCTTTCGCTCCTGCGATTTATGGAATGTTTATTCTGCTCTTAATTCTTGTACCCTTTCTGGGGGTGACGATTAATGGATCACATTCTTGGTTTAAAATTGGAACGGTCACGATTCAACCGGCTGAATTTGCGAAAACGGCAACAGCCTTATTGGTCGCGAAATACTTGAATGACCCGCAAGTGAGCTTGGCTCGATTTAGGGATCAATGGAAGGCTGCCGTCATTATTGGTGTGCCTATATTGTTAATTATTGGTTCCAATGAAACGGGCTCGGCTTTAGTCTTTGTTTCTTTTATTATTCTTTTATATCGGGAGGGCCTTCCGGGTGAATATCCAGGACTCTTGTTAGGGGGGATTTTTTTGTTTGTCAGTGCTTTGATTCTGAAGCCTTTAACCATTTTTATTTTGTTAGTCATTTTAGCGGGCTTATTGATTTTGGCTATGCCAATTTATTTGCAGCGGATGTATCAAACTTATGTGAAGGCAGCCTTGGGAATATCGGTGATCATGACGCTGGCCATGTTGGTGGAATGGGTTGTGAATCATGTTTTGAAAGAGCATCAGCGAAATCGTATTAAGGTGTTATTAGACCCGGATTTTGATCCTCGAGGTTTGGGATATCAGGTGACGCAATCTAAAATTGCGATTGGTTCAGGCGGATTTTGGGGAAAGGGATATTTAGGGGGAACACAGACTAAGTTTGATTTTGTGCCGGAACAAAGTACTGATTTTATTTTCTGCACGATTGGGGAGGAGTTTGGATTTATCGGAGTAGCTGGAATCATTATTTTATTCATGGTCTTTTTGTGGCGCTTGATGTATCTGGCAGATTTACAGCGTTCGCGATTTGCGCGTGCATACGGATATGGGGTCGTGGGAGTACTTTTCTTTCACTTTTTGGTGAATATTGGGATGACGATTGGTCTGATGCCCATCATGGGTATCCCCTTACCTTTCATTAGTTACGGGGGGTCATCTTTATGGTCGTTTACAATTTTGTTATTTATTTTTCTCAAATTAGACTCTCATCGGTCTGATATGCTTTCTCGTTAATATGGAAAACGAAACAATTTCTTCCAAAGCCAAAATGCTCATTGCGGTAGCCGCGCTGGGTTATTTTGTAGATGTCTACGATTTAATCTTATTCTCGGTTGTTCGGAATCCGAGTCTGATGAGTTTAGGCTTGAAAGGTCCTGAATTGCTAAACCAAGGACTCAATTTGATGAACGTGCAAATGGGAGGAATGCTATTGGGGGGTATTTTGTGGGGAATTTACGGGGATAAAAAGGGACGTAAATCGGTATTGTTTGGTTCTATTTTGTTGTACTCAATCGCAAACGCGCTAAATGGCTTCGTAACTGATTTGAATATGTATGCTTTGTTGCGTTTTATTGCAGGAATCGGCTTGGCGGGTGAATTAGGGGCTGGGATTACCTTGGTCAATGAGACCTTACCTCCTTCTAAACGAGGAATTGGTACCTTGATTATTGCCGGGGTCGGTGCTGCAGGGGCTGTATTTGCTCCGATTATTGCGGGTTTGAGTTCTGATCCCGAATGGTGGCGTACTTGTTATTTCATTGGAGGAGGAATGGGATTAGCCTTATTATTACTCCGTTTGGGAACCTTTGAATCATCGATGTATTCGCACATGGATGCAGGTGTTGAGAAAGGAAATTTCCTGCAATTATTTTCCTCACCAGCTATTTTCAAGAAATACTTATACTGCATATTGATGGGTTTACCCATTTGGTACATCATCGGAATCCTTGTCTTTTCTGCACCGGAAATTTCTGCGCTGATTGGGATAGACGGAAAGATTAGCGGGGGGGATGCCATCATGTATTGTTATTTGGGTTTGGCCTTAGGCGATTTTGCCTCAGGTGCTTTGAGTCAATGGTTAAAGAGTCGGGGTAAATCCGTTTTGATTTATTTATTCATTGCGGTGGGAATCTGTATTTATTATTTGTTCGGGATGTCGAATATCACGACGGTGCATGCCTATATCATGATTACCTTATTGGGCTTTTTTGGCGGGTATTGGGCGGTCTTTTTAACGTTCTCTTCTGAGCAGTTTGGAACGAATGTCCGCATGACGGTCACGACTACGGTTCCTAATTTTGTTCGGGGAGCTTTGATTCCGATTTCGCTCTTATTCAAATCCTTGATTCCCTCGGTCGGCTTAATTCATGCTGCCGCCTATGTCGGCGTCTTGTGTTTTTCATTGGCCATTTTTTCAGTCTCTCAATTGAAAGAGACTTATGGTAAATCACTAGACTACGTCGAATAATGGCTCTGATTTCCAAGAAAAAGCCCCCATTTCGGATTAATAACCAGTTGCGACGGTATTTGCATAAATACAACCGGGAGCATGCGATGAATATTTCCTACCAGGATTTATTACGCTACGAGAATGCGATCGTGCTATATGATAAGAATGGTCAGGATACGCTTTGGGAGTCGGTCTTTTATTCACCTTCCGATCAAGAGGAGGTTTATGAGTCGTTGAAGCAGATTTACGCCGACTTGAAGACAGATGGAAACGAGGAGGTCATCAAACACTTGGTCATTGATCGGGTGGATTTTTGTACCTATGGGAATACGCATCCATTTCGTATTCGCATTGTGAACCGAGTGAATGATAATTTCGATTATTTCTACATCAAAATTGCCGACGCATCTCGTGTGTATGGATTGGAATTGGAGCATATTTTATCGCCCAACCGCATCAATTACGTGACTTATGACAACACTTTGGTCGAGGAACATATTGCGGGAATTCCGGGTGATGCCTTTTTAAAGCAGGATCTGGAGAAGGATTTGGAATCACCTATTCGCTTAGCCAAAGAATTTGTCAAATTCAATGAGCGTTGTTTGGTTCAATTGTTGGGCGATATGCACAGCGCCAATTTTGTCATCATTACGAACCCCGATTTTGAGGAGATTTACTATCGGATTCGACCGATCGACTTCGACCAACAGTGTTATGAGGGGAAGAAGTCGGTCTATATGCCGCAATATTTCAAGCAAAACAATGCTTTGATTGAATTAGGGATGAAATACATGACCCCCGAATCGGTTTGGCAATACCAAATCGAAGAGCGATCTATGATAGCGAGCCGTTTGAAGTCGGAGAGCCAACGTGTCTCCGATCTCATGACGGTCATGTCAAAAGACGAAATTGCACCGCCCGAGAATATCGAACAATTGAAGTCGGAACTCGCCAAACATTACGACGATGTGCGTTTCTTGCAATGCAAGACGATGGGTGAGATTGTTTGGAACAGTCTCGAATTAGTGATGCGTCACTAATTACTGTTTCAACGTTGCGTAGGCCATTAATCCAAGGCCGGTGATATAGGCCAAACCACCCAATGGAGCAACGGCACCCCAAAGCACATTTTGTGTGATGCAAATTAGGTATAAGGCACCTGGGAAGATGATACTCCCCGTAAATACAAGATATCCCGCCGTTTTTAGGAATTTGTTGGAGATTTGCATTTGCCAAACCCCCAACAGAATCAGGATAAGTCCTCCATACATTTGATAGCGCGCGGCCGTTTCAAAAGTCTCCAATCGATTGATCGCTCGTAAATAATCTTTCCAAGCATGAGCTCCAAAAGCGCCTAGCGCGACGGATAAAGCTGCAATGAGGGATCCGGTAAATAGCGAGAATTTTTTCATGGAGGAGAGGAATAAAAAAGGCCCTGTTTCCAAGGCCTTTTTCGATTAAGATGCTAGAGAAACCTTTAAATCATTCAGTTTCCGCTTAATTGAGTCGTCGATTTGTTGGTCGCCAACTTTCAAAATGAATCCACCAATGAGGCTTTCATCAATTTTTTCGATTAACTCAACTTCTTTACCTGTATACTCTTTGACGATTTTAGAAACCGTTGCTTTTTGATCAGCGGTTAAGGCAGATGCAGTAGTTACGGTAGCTTTTTGAATTCCTTTGTAATCTGTGTACATGGAAATGAATTCCTTGGCAACAGCGGGAAGGATTTGCTCACGGTTCTTGTTGGTGATAATCACGAAGATACCGTAAGTAACCGGATTGAATTTATCCTTAAAAAGCTTGGCTAAAATGGCAAGCTTGGTGTAATGCTTAATGATTGGGCTCTTAAGTGCTAAAACTAAATCATGGCTTCCTTCGCATGTTTCGGCGAAGTCAATCATATCTTTTGCCACAGCCTCTACCGCATTTTTTTCAATGGCGAAGTCGAGTAGCGATTTAGCGTAACGATGAGCGACAATTAATTCTGACATGGTCTATTCGATTAAGATAATTTAACGTCAGCCATCCACTCAGTCACTAATTTCTCCTGAGCTGCTTTGTCTTTTAATTGGCTTTTTAACACTTTTTCCGCTAAATCTAACGAAAGCGTAGCTGCTTCTTTACGAATGGCAGCAACCGCACTCGCTTTCTCTTGTTCGAAGGCAACGCGTGCTTTTTCGATTTCTTGATTAGCGGCTGTTTGTGCGTCTAATTTCGCTTGCGCAATCATTGCATCGGATGCTTCTTTTGCTTGCTTAATTAAGGCGTCACGCTCAGCACGAGCCGATGCGATTAATTGTTCGTTACCCGCTTTTAACTCGGCCATTTCAGCACGCGTAGTTTCGGATAATTTGATCGCTTCGTCGATGGATTGCTCACGCTCGGCTAACGATTGAATGATAGGTTTCCAAGCAAATTTGGCTAAAAGGAAAAATAAGATTCCAAAGACAAGTAATTGCCAGAAGATAAGTCCAAAGTCTGGGGTGATTAACTCCATAATATTTTTATTTTTTTAAAATCGAGTTGAAAAACGCAATTTGGCGCCTAATGCATTCCAAATTGCGTTTCAAGTTTTTTGAATGAGAATTCCAAGGCTAATCCTTGGGCTCATTCAATTGGTTTCTTATTTCAAAGTTACCAATAGACAAATTACAGCAGCGAATAACGCAACCGCCTCAACGAAGGCAGCAACGATCAACATCGCACCCTGAATTTTTCCAGATGCTTCTGGTTGGCGAGCGATAGCTTCCATTGCAGAACCACCGATACGACCGATACCCATTCCAGCTCCTAAAGCAGCTAAACCAGCACCGATACCTGCAAGACCAAGACCTACAGAAACTTCTAATAAAATCGATAAAATAGACATACGATTTGGGTTTATATAAATTAAAAAAAAATACAAATTATTAATGATGATGCTCCTCAACCGCCGCTCCGATGTACGTAGAAACTAACATCGTAAAGATAAACGCTTGAATAAAGGCAACAATCAGCTCAATTACGTTCATGAAAAGCGAGAAGGGAACTACTGCCAGGCCCAATGCCGCATTTTCAAAAATGAAAATCAAGGAAACTAAACTCAATAAAATAATGTGACCTGCCGTGATGTTCGCAAACAAACGAACCATCAAGGAGAATGGCTTCATGAAAATACCTACGATTTCAACGGGTGTTAAAATCACCAACATCCATTTCGGTACACCCGGCATCGCGAAAATGTGCGTCCAATACGTTGAACGACCATTGAAGTTGGTCACGAAGAATGCGATGATCGCTAACACTAACGTTACCGCAATATTTCCTGTTAAGTTGGCCCCACCTGGAACTAAGCCCAACATGTTATTAAACCAAATAAAGAAGAATACCGTCAATAAATATGGCATGAAACGGCGGTAGTGTTTCTCTCCGATGTTGTTTTTGGCAATCTCGTCACGAACAAAGATGATAATCGGTTCGAACATCGATTGGATTCCTTTGGGTGCGCGGTGAGGATTTTCCTTGTAGCGCTTTCCGATTCCAATAAAGATGGTCAATAGGAGTACAGCTGAAACTAATAAGGAGGCTACGTTTTTGGTGATTGAGAAATCGTAAACCTTTTCGCCGTTCTCTGCGTGAATTTTACCATGTTCTAAAACGAATCCATTGTAAGGGATTTCCTCGTGGTGTTCGTTTTTGAAATTAGCAGATGAAAATACTTGTAGACCTTGTGAAGCGGTATAAACGATGCAAGGCAAAGGTAAAGTCGCATGAAAATGTCCGATGGTAAAGAAATGCCAATCATGCTCATCGGCAATGTGATGCAAAATAAGTTTACCTGGATCAAATTTGGTAGATTCTGCCTCATGTGCCGCCGGTGCTCCTGCATGTGCAGCTGTATCAGCATGGGCTTGCGCGGTGTCGTGCGCTGCCTCACCTTCGTTGGCAAGCAAAGAAAAGCTTGAAAAACTGAATAATAATCCGAGGATTATATTTGAAAAATACATTTTCTTGAAAAAAGTCTTAATCGGCATCGTGATTCTTGCTTTTACTTAATTGTTTTCATTGGATTCGCTAATTCGTTGATTAGCTGAGTTTTGGGCAGAAAATAATGAAAAATTTTATCAGTCTTTTCTAAAAACGTCGCAAGTTACGAAGCAAGCCAATTATTTCAAAATTTGCACTACATAAATAGAGTACAAAAAAGTTGATTACGAATAAGAATATTTTTGGGGTACCTGAATAGGCGAAAAATCCGATGAATGAAAGGCTTAATAGGAAGCGTATGGTAAGATTTATCATTTGAAATTGAATGAATTTCTCTTTTCCATCTTTTAAGCCAATTTGTGCAATGCTGTATGTTAAATAAGATTGAAATGCTAAAAAAACAACGATAAAGGAAATGTTGGGATGTAAGATGTGTGGCCAAGGACTTTGATGGATTCCGTAAAGGATGGCTGATATACCGACGTAAACAAGAATGAGTTGTTTCATGAGGCAAATATCATGAGAATTTTGGAATTTCCTGATTTCATGATTTACTTTGTCTCCTCGTTCAGTCGCTGTGAGGCATTGAATTATAAAGAAGAAGGGAGAGACTAGGCTCATTGATCTTCTGGCAACCCGTCAAAATTTGACCCCGGTGCTAATTCCTACCCCAGGCGTTTGCCTGTTTAGGGAAATATAAAGCTTTGATGATGCAAGCAGAATTTAGACACTATCACTATCCCCATACTTTTCCATTAGAAAGCGGTGCCTTGCTTCCTCAAATTGATTTGGCTTACCAAACCTGGGGTCAAATGAATGCGGCAAAGGATAATGTGATTTGGATTTGCCATGCGTTTACAGGTAGTCAGGATGTGGCAGATTGGTGGCAAGGCTTAGTAGGCCCTGGTAAATTGTTTAATCCGGAGAATAACTTCATTGTCTGCGTGAATATTTTGGGTTCACATTATGGGTCAACTGGGCCCTTGTCGGTAAATCCAATCACGGGCTTACCCTATTATCGTTCATTCCCGGAAATCACGATTCGAGATGTGGTTCAATCCTTTGAATTATTGCGAAAGGATTTAGGAATAAAACGGATTAAGACCTGTATTGGTGGGTCGATGGGAGGACAGCAAGCAGTTGAATGGGCTATTATCAATCCGGATGTCATTCAAAACTTGATTTTGGTGGCCACTAATGCGGTTCATTCGCCTTGGGGTGTGGCTTTTAATGAGTCGCAGCGGATGGCGATTGAGTTAGATAAGACTTGGGGAGAAGCGGATCCGAAGGCAGGGATTGAGGGAATGAAGGCGGCGCGCGCAACGGCTTTGATTTCGTATCGAAATTATGAAACGTATCAAATTACGCAGGCACGTCAGGATCATTCCTTGGAGAAGACCTTACGCGCGGTGTCTTATCAACGCTATCAGGGGGAAAAATTAGCTCAACGATTTAATGCTTATTCCTACTATATTCTCTCCAAAATGATGGATTCCCAAGATGTGGGGCGAAATCGCGGAGGAATTATTCCTGCTTTAAAATCAATCAAATCAAATACCCTGGTCATCGGTATCAAGTCCGATGCACTTTTCCCTATTGTCGAGCAGGAGTTTTTATCAAAGCACATTCCGGGAGCGTCCTTTCAAGTGATTGATTCGCTTTATGGCCACGACGGATTCTTAATCGAGAGTGGTTTGATGACCAAAGCAATTCGATTGTGGCAAAAGTTACAATTGTTGGAAGTGAATCCAATGGCAGAGTTTTTCAGGGAACTAGAGCGAATGTAGTCCAATGTCCCCATGTTTAAACATGGGGTTATAAATTGGCTATTAGTCTTTATATTTGATTCATGGATTTCAAAAACAAAATTGTCTGGATAACAGGCGCTTCATCCGGAATCGGGGAGGCTTTAGCCTATGAATTCGCCTCAAAAGGGGCTCATTTGGTGCTTTCGGCTCGTCGGGAGGCAGAACTCCAACGGGTAGCCAAGGCCTGTGAGGTATACGGAAACAATGTTTTGGTGTTGCCCTTTGATATGGTCGACTTGGATAGTCATGCGAGCCAAGTGGGGCAGGTAATACAAACATTTGGCCGACTGGATGTCTTGGTATTAAATGCGGGTGTGAGTCAGCGATCTTTTGTGTTAGATACGAAGTTTGAGGTTTATCGTCGATTATTTGAGATCAATTTCTTTTCCATTGTACATTTGGTGCAAAAAGTTATCCCGCAATTTCAGGCTCAGAAATCCGGAATATTTGTGCCGATTGCCTCGGTTGCCGGGCGTATTTCAACGCCCCGTCGCGCTGCGTATGGCGCGACCAAGCACGCATTAATTGGCTTTTTTGATTCGGTTCGTGCTGAGCTACACAACTATGGCGTGCAGGTTAGTACCATTTTGCCGGGATATATTCGTACGGAGATTTCCATCCATGCGATGAATGAACATGGGGAAAAATATGGCCAAATGGATCCGAATCAGGCCAAAGGGCTTGATCCCGCCTTGACGGCGAAGAAGATTGTTGACGCGGTAGCCCAAGGTAAAAATGAATTTTTTGTTGGGGGTGCGCTGGAACGATTTGGTCTCTTGGTGAAACAATTCGTCCCAGCGATTGTACCCTGGATGCTTCGGAAAATCAAGAATACCTAGGCGATTTTTTTCTTGTCTTGGAAGAATAAAATAAACAAAATCAATACCAATAAGGCGATTCCGGCAGGTACCATCCAAACTGATTTCCAATCGTGAACACCATTTTGGGTATACATGTCCAAAACAATTCCGGATAGTTTGGAGCCAATTCCCATGCCGATTCCATAAGTAGCGAGGGTAATTAATCCTTGAGCTGAATTTTTGATGTGCGGACCGGCTTTTTGATCGGTATAGATTTGGCCGGTTACAAAGAAGAAATCGTAGCAGACCCCGTGCAAGATGATTCCGATGAATAGAATCCACTCGCTTGAAATCCCATCGCCATAGCCGAAACAAATAAAACGGATAATCCAGGCAACCAAACCTACGATTAACATCTTTTTTACACCCAAGCGAGTAAATGCAAATGGGATTAAAAGCATAAAAATTACCTCAGAAACTTGCCCAAGCGACATTTTGTTTTCCACATTGCTCATGTGCGAATCTGTAAGGGACGGATTTGCCATGGCATAATAGAAGGACAGGGGAATGCAAATCAAGATGGAAGAAATAAAGAAAATGAGGAAGGAGCGATCTTTGAATAATTGTAGGGCATCTAAGCCTATAATCTGAGCAATCGATGCATCTTTATCCGCTTTGGGAGGTGTGTCAGGTAGAAAAAATGCATAGATTCCCAATACGAATGAACTATACATGGCGATGTGAAAAATGGCCACATTGTCGCCTAAGGCATAAAATCCGATGATATTCGTCACAACAATCCAAGCCACGGTTCCGGTCACACGGATATTGGCAAATTCCTTTTCGGGATTATTCATTTGCTTCATCGCGATGGAATTGGATAAGGCCAAATTTGGTGCGAAGCAGAGTGTATACGCTAAAATATACCAAAAGAATATTTCAGGGTCTTTGGTTTGTCCCAATAAATAAAGAAGTATTCCGCCCAAGATATTCAATACGCCCATCACTTTTTGAGCGGCGAAAAACCGGTCGGCAATCAGTCCCACAAAAAAAGGAGCCACTAAAGAGGCGATAGCGAAGGTTAAATAAGCATTGCCTACTTGATCGCCTGTGGCATGCAAGGTGCTTAAAAGGTATTTGCTCATTTGACCATACCAGGCCCCCCATCCAAAGAACATGAGGAACATCATGGTCATGAGTTGTAATCGAGTCGAATTTTTCATTTTCATAGGTTTCTTGTGGGTCAAAAATACGAATTTGAAAGAAATATCAAATTTTCGAAAAATATATTTTTGGGCTCAATCTATTGATTTCGAAAAGTGATTTTCGGATAATTCTCCAATTTTTTCCAAGAATTGGTCAAAATGAAATCCTGTTTTTCGGATTTTGGCAAAAAATGAGTTTTAATGCTTAAAAATCCAACCTCGCGCGATTTTCTAGCAAGGTGGTAAGTATTTGATTTTCAGATTTATTTATCATTCTTTTGATGAAATTTTCAGACTCACCTCATGCACATCGCAGGTATTTTATTGATTTCAGCGCGGCCTACGGGATCCTTTCAAGGGTCGATGACCTTGTTTTTGGTGCTATTCTCGCTGATCGCTTTTGCGTTGATCGGTGTAGGGGTAGTTCTATTCAAGAAACGCCAAACCTGGATCGCTCATTCCAAGATGACTTATGGAAAGATTGTAGAGATTTCAAAGCGTTATGCACGTGATGATCATTCTGGACGTTTTCCGATTTATTTTCCGATCGTTTCCTATTATGTGAATGGTAACGAGTTTCGCAGAGAGGCCGACAAAGGTTTAGCGCGTAACTGCGAAGTAGGTCAGGAGATTCCGGTACGTTATTTGACGGATGATCCTTATGAGGCTTCTTTAAATGAGACTTCTATTCCGGTCTTGAATCCAACGGTATTTTTTGTTTTGGGTATTTTGATGTTGATTAGCTCGATTGCCCTGTCGTTATTACATAAATAGGAGTTAAGACTTTAGACGTTAGTCTATTAGATACATAAAAAAAAGACGCGAAGTATCGCGTCTCTACAAAGTTTAACGTCCAAAGACAAACGTCCAACTACCAACCATCGTCTTTTTTAGGCTTAGCGTTAGCTGGGTTCTTTTTCGTTGGGCTTGCTTGGGTCGCTGGTTTTGAGCTTGTTCCAGCGCTACCTTTTAGGTTGGTATCTAGGTCTACCCGACTAAACACCCGCGTTACGATTTTCCATTCACCATTGACTTCGAGCAGACTCAAAAGGTCAATGTATTTGAAATCAGCAAATTGTAATTCAACTGCAGCGAGACCTGAAATGCCTGCATAGGAATAGCTAATTAGTTTTCCACTTGCTTTTACTCCGCCAGCCGGTGTTTTGGAGATAAAGGTTTTGATGGGAAAATCTTGAATTTTGCCGGAGCTAGCATTTACGGTACGTAAAATGGCGGAGCTATGAAATGCTTTATTCAATTTTGCCGTATCACCGGTGGTAATTCCTTCAAAGTAATTAGTAACAGTTGCTTTGATTGCTTCGTCTGCATTTTGAGCAAAGGAAATTGTGCTTAGGCAGAATAAGCAGAGGCTAAGGATGATTAATTTTTTCATGTCGTTTAATTTAGTTGCCGCCTTGTACAAACTCAGCGGGTAGGGCTTCTCCTTTCAAGAACAAGTTAGCCTTTTCTGGGTATAAAATAGATTGAACAATATTTACTTTGGATAATGCATGGTTTGCCATGTTTCCTAGAATAATAATCGCTGAATTGTCTTTAGAATTGTGAAGATAATAATTTTTGAATCCATGCCACCAACCCGTGTGGTAGGTTAGCCATTCGCCATTATCAAGCTGGGCCAATCTCCATCCAAAACCGTAGTTTTTGGGTAATAATTTAGGTGTTGTGTGCTGAGGGGTGAATGCCTCTTCCAGGGTTGAAAATTTGACAAGTTTTTCCTCGTTGAGTGCCGTGTCCCAGTGATACAGGTCTTCTACGGTTGAATAAATGCCTTTATCCCCCGTCACTCCGTCTAGATGATTGAACTCCGATACAACGGGGCCTCCTCGTCTGGGTACGTAACCTGTTGCGGCGGTTCTCAGCATCTCGGGGTGCATGGGATCGTAGACAAAGGACTCCGACATGCCTGCTGCCTCAAAAAGGTTTTTCTTCGCGTATTCTCTAAAATTCATGCCACTGAGTTTTTCTACGATGTAGGCGAGCAGCATGTAATTGGTATTGTTGTAACTAAATTTGGCATTTGGGCGGTAATCGATGTGGGGTTTTAGGCGAACCATCATCTCGACAACCTTCTGGTTTGTTAACGGAACTTTTTTATCATAAATCTTATCCATATTATAGGCATAATCAGATAGGCCCGAACGATGTGTTAGTAGACTCCGGATGGTCAGACTTGAATCGTAGGGGAAACCGGGGATATGCTTATAGATGGGGTCATCGTAATTCAAGAGTCCCTTTTCTTTTAATTGCATAATGGCAACCGCCGTAAATTGTTTGGAAACAGAGGCTAATTGAAAATGCGTATGTGTATTGATGTTGCTTTTGGTAAAGTAATTGGAATAGCCAAAGCCTTTTTTGTAAATAATTTTACCATATTGAGCAACTAAAACAGCTCCATTAAATCCGTAGGTGGCTTTTAACTTACTAAAGAAGGTGTCCAGTTTAATCGATTTTTGTTTGGCTATCTCGGGATTAAATAAACTTGCCAAAGAGTCATTCCGTTTTTCGGCCAAGGTCTTGGTATGGAAAAAACTTTGCGTAGGGTGCGAGCTAATTAATAACCCGATGAGGATACAAAAGCTAATGCCGCCGATAATTTTAGGGCCTTTGGGTAAGTTTAACATGTAATTGAGTAATCGTTGCATTTCCTAGCAATTTAGCTTAATTCGTTTTTTTAATCAAGGGCTTAAGTATCTTTATTTATTGTAAACGTCGTAAATTGAAAGCGTTAATTTCCCGGTTTTATGAAGTATCTATTTCTCTTTTTGATCAAAATCTACCAAGGGGCCATTTCTCCCTTCTTGCCTAATGCTTGTCGGTACCAGCCCACTTGTTCCGAATACGCCAAACAGGCTTTCATCAAACATGGCTTCTACAAGGGTTTTCGACTAACCTTAAAAAGAATTTCTTCCTGTCACCCATGGGGTGGAAGTGGCTATGACCCCGTCCCCTAAGTGATTGCCAACACCCTAGCACTGTCCAAAAAATACAATAAATTGGATTATTCCGTTTTCGCCTGAATAGCTGACAGGTAATTCCTTACCGATAAATAATTCGATTTTTTTTGAAAAAATTTTCTATTGAAAAAATACAATCGCTTTTGAGCAAATTTGAGCACATTTGGAAGTTAAATATACCTTACTGAATATATATAAGTATAAATTAGATTATTTCGGGAATCTGTCCTACACTGTGCTACTTTTCAAGAAATTCTAATTTTCGTCCTATTTGTTTGCTCCTATTCCTTGTTTCATTAATTAAAATCATTTTTTTATTCAATTTATTATTACTTTTTTTGCCTTGGTTTTGAAATTAGCCATGGACTCTAAACGTTTACATAGCAGTTTTTGGTTGAATCAACTCCACAAAGAATCATTAATCATTTTTAACCCTTAATTTTTCACTTATGATTCATTCTTACAAAAGAGTGGGTCGCCTTGTGCGATCAAGTGTAAGTAACCTAGGCTTCAAACAAGCTTTTAGTGTTGCTGTTGCACTGTTAATTTCCTTGGGTGCTTTTGCTCAAGATGTGGTAACGGGAAAAGTTACTGATGCTGCTGATGGCTCAGGTATCCCAGGTGTTTCTGTAGCTGTAAAAGGTACTACTCGTGGTGCTCAAACAGATGCAAATGGTAACTATAAAGTGAATGCGGGTGGCAATGCTACTTTAGTATTCTCTTTCGTAGGTTACACGTCAAAAGAAGTTGCAGTAGGTTCTAAATCTGTTGTAAACGTTTCTTTAGCTGCTGACAACAAATCTTTGGAAGAGGTTGTGGTAGTAGGTTACGGTACGCAAAAGCGTAAAGAGATTTCAGGAACGGTAACTTCTTTAGGTTCTCGTGATTTCAACGCCGGTGTTGTAACGAACCCATTAGCTGCTGCTCAAGGTAAAGTTGCCGGTTTGGTAATTACGCAAGCTTCTGGAGATCCAAACGCACGTCCAACAGTTCGTCTACGTGGTACGGGTTCATTGAACGCAGGTTCTGAGCCATTATACGTAATTGACGGTGTGATTGGTGCGCCTATCGAAAACATTGCTCCAGAAGATATCTTATCAATGGACGTGTTACGTGATGCATCATCTGCTGCGATCTACGGTTCTCGTGGAGCGAATGGTGTAATCTTGATCAACACGAAACGTGGTAAATCAGGTACTCCTTCAGTAGATTATTCAGCTTATGTAGGTTCTGAGTCTATTTCTCAGCGTCCACAATTGTTGAACGGTGCTGAATTCCGTACTGCTGCTGCTAAATACGGTCAAAAATTTGATGATTTAGGAGCTAACACAGATTGGTTAGGTGTTATTACGCAAACTGCTTTGACTCAAAACCACAACGTGGGTGTGTCAGGCGGTTCTGAAAATGTATCTTACCGTGCATCAGTTGGTTATTTAGATCAATCAGGTACGTTGAAAGGTTCAGGAAAAGAGCGTTTAACAGGTCGTTTGAACTTAGATGCGAAAGCATTGAACGGGAAATTGGCGATGAAAGTAAACATGTCAGCTTCTCAAACGAACAACCAGTTTACTGATAACCGTGCGGTTGGTTTCGCGATGAACATGCGTCCAACAGATCCAGTGTACAATGCGGATGGAACTTACTTCCAGATTCCAGGTACATTTGCTAACTTCAACCCATTGGCTACAATCGAAAGCAAAACTAACAAGCAACGTCTTCACGACTTCTTGTTCAATGCTTCTGCGGGTTACACAATCTTAGATGGTTTGGTATTAAACGTATCAGGAACTTTGCGTACGCAAACAGCTGATGGTTCTTACTTCGCGAAATCTACTCCAGGTAACTTGTTAGCTACAGTAGGTGGTAACGCAGCAAACCGTTCATTGAACTCTATTACTGACAAGCAATTAGAAACTACGTTGAACTACTCGAAAAAATTGAACGATGTTTCTACATTGAACGTTTTGGCGGGTTATACATATCAAGATGTAGTTGCTGACGGATTCTCTGCTGGTAACAACAACTTCTTGACAGATGCTTTCGAAGCAAACAACTTAGGTTCAGGTTTAGGTATCCGTACCAACCCTAGCTTATTAGGTTCTTACAAGAATGAGTACAAATTGGTTTCATTCTTAGCACGTGCTCAATATTCATTATTGAACAAATATTTCGCAACAGTTAACGTACGTCGTGACGGTTCTACGAAATTTGGTGATAACAACAAGTGGGGTATCTTCCCATCCGTTTCAGTAGGTTGGGCTTTATCTGAAGAGCCATTCTTGAAAGGTAACGCGACAATTGATAACTTGAAATTGCGTGTTAGCTGGGGACAAACAGGTAACTCGGAAGGTATTCGTCCATTGTTATCTAAGTCATTCTACGGAGCATCAGGTTCATACTTTGATGGTGCTGCAAACGACTTCTTGCCTGCATACTCTATCCAATCTAACCCAAATCCGAACTTGAAGTGGGAGATCAACGAAAACTACGGTGGTGGTATCGACTTCTCATTGTTCAAGGGTAAATTGACTGGTAACTTGGATGTTTATACTCGTACAACAAAAGACTTGTTATATACGGTAAACGTACCACAAGAGAAAGGTTATGTATACCCAACTATGTTGGCTAACATCGGATCGATGAAAAACCAAGGGGTTGAGTTGTCATT
>Ga0228703_1000640_pt1 | contig 24115 bp, 20 predicted proteins | sample McNCre217_Aug_MG_3_FD_178020 | JGI IMG/M metagenome (GOLD analysis project Ga0228703, IMG submission 178020) | Freshwater microbial communities from McNutts Creek, Athens, Georgia, United States - 29-17_Aug_MG | ecosystem: Environmental > Aquatic > Freshwater > Creek | place: USA: Georgia... | reverse complement strand
TTGTCTAGACTGACTGTATAGTCTGGGGCGCAGTTGCTCCCTGCACATTCGTCAAACGAGGACAAAAGTGAAGAAGTTTCTAAGTACCGTTATGGCATCGCTCGTGCCATTCGCGCTGAGCGGCATCGCCGCGTCACCTGCACAAGCAACGGTCACCCCTGTGCCCTTTAGTTGTGATTCGACGCTATATCAGGCAACCGCGACAAATAGCGGAGCCATGTACTCGTTCGACACGACCACCCAGTTATTCAGCCGCTTTGGAACAGGTAACGCTTCGGGTCTAAATGCAATCGGGTATAACACTAAAGACAACCTAATTTATGGTCTTGCCGGTGGAAAGCTGACCGTAATTGACTCAACCGGAACTTATTCCAACCCTTGGGGAAATACCCAAGTCTCAAATTCTCCTGCTTCAACCGGTGGTGATTTCCTCCCTTACGGTGGTTTAGGTGACGCCTACCTTCTTACTGCTCCAAGTAGTGGTGGTAGTTGGACCAAGATTGACGTAGACACAAACTCCGCAACCTCGTATTCGGTCTCAACTGGATCCGGCGCGGTAGCGTGGGGTGCATTCGATCTCACTATTTCTGCGGACGGAACTACAGCGTACGGTGTTCAGCCTGGTTCAACCTCAGGGTCGGCAGATATTGAAATTGTCACCCTAGGCGCTTCAACGGGAACTATCGCGACTAAGCACCTAGACACCAGTTCAATTACTGGTAACGCAGTAATAGGATCAAATGACTCATTCGGCGCTGCGTATTCCGACGTTGCTGGAGACAAGTTCTTCTTCGATAACTCGACTCAGTACATGTACATGATCACGGCCGCATCGCTTGCGACTTCTACACCGGCCATCACCGTATTCGGTGCTCGCTCAAGTCTTTCGTCGCCTAACGATGGTGCATCTTGTGGCCTAGCTTCGAGCCCTTTGGCCCCAACCACTGTTACAACTGATGCCGGGGCAAACCCAACCGGTGGAAACGTAACTCTAACTGGATCTGTTGTGCCTGGAAACTTTGCTGGAGCCAGCATTGCTGCCGGCGCAGCTAAAATCTGCTACTCAACCAGCGCAACGGTGACCAACGGATTGCTTTCAGTATTGCCTGTTTGTTCCGCTGGCAATGGCTCAATCATTTCGGCTGGAACTACAAGCAATGCGCTCAGTTTTGCGTTAACTGGCCTTGCACCTGGAACTTACTACTACCAAGCCCAGGCAACCAATGCGAACGCAACGAACCAAGGTTTAGTGCAATCGTTCACAATCGCAGGTGGTCAAAGCGGTTATACAGTGACTTGGGCTCCAAACGGTGGAACCGTAAACCCTACTAGTTCTTCCAACGTGACCACAGTGACCGCCCCGACTCCTACTCTGGCCGGAAACGCATTCAACGGATGGAACTGTTCTCCAACCGGTTCGCCGGCGAACCCGGTAGCCGCAGGCACAACTTTCACTCCAAGCGCTGCAACTACCTGTACCGCAAGCTGGACCCCTTATAGCGTGGGCTACTCAGTTGGAACTGGTTCGGGTACTGCTCCGACTACCCCTAACTCGGGTGTTGTGACTCTACCTGTTCAGGGCGCTATGGTCGCTCCGGCAAACACCACCTTCGGTGGTTGGACCTGTACCCCAGGAACTCCATCGGGAACCATCGCCGCAGGTGCTACCTTTACGCCAAGTGGCAACGCGACCTGTACTGCAGTCTGGACCCCAGCAGGATCCACCTACACAGTAACTTGGGCTCCAAACGGAGGTTCGGTATCGCCAACCACTAGCACTCAGGCATCTTCAGGCGCATCGGTTGCGGCACCAACTCCTACTCTTGCCGGCAATGCATTCAACGGTTGGGATTGCGTACCTGCAGGTACTCCAGCAAACCCAGTAGCCGCAGCTGCTTCGTTCGTTCCAAGCGCAGCAACTACTTGTACCGCTAGCTGGACTCCTTACACCGTGGGCTACTCGGCCGGCAATGGTTCGGGTACCGCCCCAACCACCCCTAACTCGGGTGTTGTGGTACTTCCGGGTCAGGGATCGATGACTGCCCCAAGCGGTTACACGTTCGCAGGTTGGTCATGTACTCCGGGCACCCCATCGGGCACCATCGCAGCTGCTGCGAGCTTTACCCCAACTGGTAACGCAACTTGTACCGCTCAGTGGACCGCCATCCAGGTCGCCCCACCTGCACCGCCAACCTACCTGGTTTCCTTCGTGAATCAGGGCACCACGGTTGCAAGCACCACCAACGTGGCTGGCACCGTAATCACCTGTCCTGCAGCTCCAACCCGCGCTGGTTACATCTTCCAGGGCTGGTCGGCTTGCCCGGCTGGCGGAAGCTACACCATTACCGGTGCAGCAACCATCACCGCCATCTGGGTTGAGGAACTAGCAGCCCAGCCAAATGCAACCGGCGGCGAGAACGCTCACCAGCCAGAGCCAGTCACTCTCGTAGTGAACGCAGCTCTAACTGGTCAGCAGTACGTTGACCCAACCGTTGGAATCAAACTAACCCTTACTCCAAACGAAGCTGACAAGACTCAGGCGCCGCTAACCAGCGACAACCAGGTCGTATTCAAGGATGGCCGCCTGGCACACGTCACTGGTTCGGGTCTACGCCCTAACTCAGATGTTCAGGTTTACATCTCGAAGTCGGCCATCGCAGGACTCAACGCGCTTCCAGTTGCACCAGCAGGTATCGGTCACGCGAAGGCAATCACCTTCGCCGACCCAATCCTGCTAGGCACTCTAAAGACCGATGCAAACGGAAACTTCGCAGACTGGCTGCCAATCCCAGCCGGCCTAGAAGTTGGTTCGCACGTTCTTCAGGTAGACGGTTACGCTCCGGACTGGTCGCTTCACAGCGCTAACTTCCCAGTTCTATACGCTGTTCCTCACACCTACAGCAAGTCGCTGACTGTTTACTTCACTCCTGACAGTGCAAAGTTCACCGCAGCAACCACCAAGGCAGTGGCCGCTCTAATCGCGCTGCTTCCAAAGGATGGTCAGAGCTTCACAGTAGACAGCAAGGGCTTTGTATTCCCGATCGACAATCACACTGCCAACATGCGCATTAGTTCGGCTCGCGCCAAGGCTATTGCGTTGGCTTTGAAGAACGGCATCAAGGCTCTTGGCCAGCAGGCAACTGTTGACCACGTAGGCCTTGGACGCATCAACGTTGCGAAGCAGACTTCGCGTCGCGTTGAGGCAACCGTAAGTTGGACTGTATTCGAGACCAAGGGCTAACAGCCCGAATTCCTAACGTCTAACCGCCCATTCCCAGCCCTGGGATGGGCGGTTAGACTTTTTTGCATGGCAGAAGAAAAAGTTAAAGGACCGAAGTCTTACTTCCCATCGATTGAGAAGACTTACGGCCAGCCGATTTCGCACTGGATGGACTTGCTAAAGCAGGTGCACGACGCCAAGCACATGGACCAGGTTGCGTTCCTGAAAGAACAGCACGGAATGGGTCATGGCCATGCCAACGCTATTGTGGCCGTTTATCGCAAGGACAACGGGCTCTAAGCAAGGCGCGCTTGGCGGCGGCTGTAAGCCCCGCATCCGCCGCGAAGTTTCCCTACGCTTCACCCAAGGGTCAGAAGCCATTTAGCGAGCAAATACCGTCTGTAAATCTGCGGTTCATACGGTTACCTTGTGAGCCTAAGAGTGGTAGTTGTAACCGAGTCGTTCTTGCCTTCGCTGAACGGCGTGACAAATTCGGTCCTTCGCATCCTCGACACTTTCAAACAGCGCGGCATCAAGGCCCTCATCATTGCGCCAACCGCGCCAAGCCCGAAGTACCTTGGCTTCGATGTAATCCAGACCGCAAGTTTCCCACTCAAGCAGTTCCAGGTTGCAGTTCCGGGCCTATGGCTTCAGGAAACCATCGCCGCTTTCAAGCCAGACGTAGTTCACGTTGCTTCGCCATTCATCCTCGGCGGACAGGCAATTGCCGCTGCCGAACGTCTGGGTATTCCATCGGTGGCCATTTACCAGACCGAGCTGACCGGATACATGGACCGCTACAACCTGGGTGCCGCCAAGCCGCTGCTCGACAAAGCGGTTGCAACCATTCACTCGCCGGCCACTTTGAACCTCGCGCCTACCACCCAGACCGCCCAGTACCTACGCAATCTAGGCATTTCAAGCGTGGATGTGTGGGGCCGCGGGGTTGACCTAGATCTATTCCACCCGAACCGCAAACTCGAGCCCGCAACCGCAGCTCTGCGCGCGAAGTGGGCGCAAAACGACGAGAAGATTGTTGGCTATGTTGGCCGCCTTGCCGCCGAAAAGCAGGTGCACCGCATGGCGGAATTGTTCGGCACTCCGAACACCCGATTCGTGATTGTTGGCGATGGTCCGGAGCGCAAGCGCCTCGAGACCGAGTTCGCCGGCCAGCCGGTTGTGTTCGCCGGGAAGCTGAGCGGACTCGAACTTGCCGCCGCATACGCAGCGTTCGATGTGTTCGCGCACTTTGGCACCGAGGAAACCTTCGGCCAGACCATCCAAGAGGCACAGGCAACAGGTCTTCCGCTGGTGGCTCCTCGCAGCGGCGGCCCGATCTTCCTAGTTGAGCACGGCGAGACCGGCTACCTTGTGAACCCTGCCGGCAAGGGTGCATACAACTCGGTTGTTGAAATGCTGGTCGCAGATGACGGTGCCCGTGCTTGTGTTGGCGAAAACGCTCGCCGCGCGGTGCTTAGAAAATCCTGGGAAGCCAACAATGCAATGTTGCTTGAGCATTACGCTAAGGCAATAGACATGGTTGCACTCAGGGAGACTGCGCTTGAACTGGCTTAATGCTCAATCGGTAATCGACTCATTCGGCGCATACGCGCCATGGGTGGTTACCGCCTTCGTGTTCTTTGAGACAGCGTTCATTTTCACCTCGTTCTTGCCGGGTGACTCACTGCTTTTCATCCTGGGTTTGACCCTTGCCACTGCACCGACTGGAACGCCACCTTTTGTGGTCAGTGTGCTCTTGGTTTTAGCCGCAGCTATTGCGGGTAGTCAGGTTGGTTTTGAGGTTGGCACTCGAGTGGGACCGCCGCTATTCGAGCGCAATCACAACTTCATTTTCAACCCAAAAACCGTTGCCAAAACCCACGAGATGTTCGAGCGTTATGGCGCCCGCGCGGTGATCTTGGCTCGTTTCGTTCCGATCGTCCGAGCTCTGGTGCCGATGCTCGCAGGCATCTCGTATTTGGAGCGTCCGAAGTTCCTGCGCTACAACATTGTTGGAGCCGCGGCCTGGGTGGTTGGATTCATGTCGATGGGTTATTTTGCAGGCGGAATTCCACTGGTGCGCAATCATCTTGAGACTGCGGTTTTGACCATCGTGGTGCTCTCATCGTTGCCATTCCCGATTGAACTTTTGCGCCACTGGTTGCGCGCACGGGCTCAGCGCAAGGCCTAATTGCGGCGGGCTGGCGGCCCAGCGTTAACCTTCCTAACACTCGACTTTTGCATCGGGTTCACGCGCTTTTTACGCGCTAACTTCACACTAAAACTATGGTTCGAAACGGCTATCGCTCCTACGTGGCTATCGGTGATTCGCTCTCCGAAGGCCTTGGAGACTTCACCTTTGATCACCAGCGTGAATACAACGGATGGACCGACCGCCTGGCAGCTCTGTTGAGCCTTGATGCCGAGGCCCGTGGCACCGACTTCCACTATGCAAACCTCGCGCTTCGCGGTAGCAAGCTACGCAAGATCATGGGCGAGCAACTTGAGGCAGCGCTTCGCCTGCAGCCGGATCTGGTCACCATCATGGCCGGTTCAAACGACTTTATGACCAAGGATGCCGACTACCCAGAGGTCGAGCGAATCTATAGCGAAGGCCTTCAGCTGCTGCTTTCGGCCGGTTGCGATGTGGTGGTTGCAAACACTATTCGTCCGAGCCACCTGCGCTTCTTCAAGAAGGTTCTGCCAAGGGCTCATCGCATGTCGGCGATGATTGAACGCGTTGCCGCCGAGCTGGGAATTCCGGTCATCGACGTTCACGGTATTGCAGAGTTTTCGCAGTTGGCCTACTGGGCCGAGGACATGGTTCACTTCAGCGGTCACGGGCACATCCGCGTTGCCAATGAGGCCGCAGATTTGCTTGGGCTCAAGCACCGCATACCTCAGGCTCAGCCACACGAAATGGTGGCCCCAGGACGCGGCCCAATCGACACAATCCGATGGGTAATCGTGTGGGTGATTCCGTTCATCGAACGCCGTTTGCGCGGCACTTCGAGCGGCGATGGCATGACCAGCAAGCACCTGCGATTGGTGCCGTTTAGCGCGGCCCAGTTTGAGGTTGTCGAGGTTAGCCGCGACGATTACGCGGTGGCTGCCTAGGCTACGGCCGCAGCCGCCTTCGCCGCGTACTTCGCAGCGCGTGCAATCTTGGTGATGTCGTCATCGGTGTGCGCACCAGAAACAAACCAAGCCTCAAAGGCACTAGGCGGCAGGCTCACGCCGTTTTCCAGCATGCTGTGGAAGAACGCGTTGAACTGAGCCACGTTCTGAGTCTGTGCGTCGGCGAAGGAACGCACCGGCGAATCGGTGAAGAAGAACGAGAACAGATTACCGCCCGACTGCAGACGGTGAGCCACACCTTCGCGGATCAGAGCCTCGCTGATGACGGTTCCAACCTCGGCCGCGCGCTGGTCGAGGGTGGGGTATAGCGCGTCATCACAGAGCTGCAAGGTGGCAAGACCGGCCGCGGTAGCCACAGGGTTTCCGCTGAGCGTCCCCGCCTGATAGACCGAACCCAACGGGGCCAACTGGTCCATGATGTGGGCAGGGCCCGCAACCGCAGCAACCGGGTAGCCGCCGCCGATGACCTTGCCGTAGGTGTAAAGATCTGGGGTCCAACCCTCTGGCGCGATGAACTTGCCGAACCAGCCCGAAGCGCTGACGCGGAAGCCGGTCATGACCTCGTCGAGGATCATGAGTGCGCCATTGGCTTTGGTGAGGCGACGAATGTGCTCGTTGAAGTTCAGGTGGTTGCCCGAGGCATCGGTGAACTCCAGCGGCGGCACAACGCCCATGTTGGCTGGGGTTGGCTCGGTGATGACGGCCGCGATTTCGCTGCCTCGAGTGGCGAAGAGTTCCTCGAGGGCTGGCAAGTCGTTGTACGCCAAGACCACGGTGTCCTGAGTGGCACCGGGAGTGACGCCCGGGGAGTTTGGAAGGCCAAGTGTGGCAACGCCCGAGCCGGCCTGAACCAGCAGGGCATCGGAGTGGCCGTGGTAGCAACCGGCGAACTTGACGATGAGGTTGCGAGGGGTGGCAGAACCAGCCGATGCGGCCGCGCGAGCCAGACGAACCGCGGTCATAACTGCTTCGGTTCCGCTAGAGACGAAGCGCACGCGCTCAACTCCGCGCTCACCGGCAGGGGTTAACGAGCCTACGCGCGCGACGATTTCTTCGGCCAGCAGAACCTCGTTTGGGCTAGGTGCGCCGAACGATGCCGACTTGGCCGCGGCCTCCTGCACGGCGGCAACGACGGCCGGGTGCGCGTGGCCCGCAATCATCGGCCCCCACGAGCCAACGAGATCAACATACTCATTGCCATCTACGTCCCAGATGCGGCTACCGGCACCGCGGACAAAGTAGCGCGGGCTACCGCCAACGCCCTTGAATGCGCGAACCGGGCTGCTCACGCCACCAGGAATTACCTGTTGCGCGCGCTCGTGCCAGGCCACCGACTGAGAGATGTCCTGTGGTGCAAAGTCGTTCAATTAGTGCCCTTCAAAAGTGCCGCAACCTCAAGCGCCCAGTAAGTGCAGATGATGTCGGCTCCCGCGCGCTTTACGCTGGTCAGAATCTCGAGGATGGCGCGTTCGCGCTCAATCAAACCAGCTGCGGCCGCGGCTTCGACCATCGCCATCTCACCGGAAACCACATAGGCGGCCACCGGCACATCGACGGCAAGGCGGGCCTCACGGATGACGTCGAGGTAGCTCATGGCCGGCTTCACCATGATTATGTCAGCGCCTTCTTCGGCGTCTAGGCGAATCTCGCGTAGGCCTTCACGAAGGTTGCGCGGGTCCTGCTGGTAGGTCTTGCGGTCGCCCTTGAGCTCGCTCTCAACCGCATCGCGGAATGGACCATAGAAAGCGCTCGCATACTTTGCCGCGTAGGCGAGGATCGAGGTGTCAGTGTGGCCGGCATCGTCGAGGGCGGCGCGGACGAAGCCAACCTGACCATCCATCATGCCGCTGGCGCCTAGCATGTGTGCTCCGGCTTTGGCGAGGGTTACGCCCATCTGTGCATAAGCGGCAAGGGTTGCGTCGTTGTCCACAGTGCCGTCAGCAGCAAGTACTCCACAGTGTCCATGGTCGGTGAATTCATCGAGGCAGAGGTCCGCTATGACGACTAGGCGATCGCCAACCTGCGCGCGAACCTGGGATACGGCCTCAGCAAGAATTCCCTGAGCGTTGAGTGCCTCAGACCCGAGCGCATCACGGTCTGCCGGAATACCAAAGAGCATCACGCCACCGATTCCGGCAGCCAGCGCGTCATCGATCAGTGGTGGAAGAGTCTGTAGGTTGTGCTGGAAAACTCCAGGCATGCCCTTGATCTCGCGAGGCGCGACAAGGTCTTCCTTCACGAATACCGGAAGGATGAGCTGCGCAACATTTATCTGGTTTTCGGCAACCAGATTGCGGATGGCAGCGCTCGCACGCAAACGGCGTGGGCGTTCAGCTGGAAACATCAGTTTTCTCCTACAACAACTTCAAAAATAGCCTGTGCGGCGGCTGCGCTGCTAGGGGCGTCCAATACTCGGGCAACATTCAGGCCCAGTTCGCGGGCCGTTGCAGCCGTGGTGGTTCCACCGCAAATCACAGGCACCGTTGTATCCCCGGCGTGATCGACTACCGCGCGGGCGGCGCTCGGTGATCGCAGGAAGAGGGCGCTGAAGGCTGGTTCGCGGGGTTCGCCGCCGGGCCCTTGGTTTGCCAGGCCTTCCGCAGACGCCGGGCGATCTGCCACGGTTGAGGTCTCGTAAACCACCTCGGAAATCATGGTCCAACCCGCGGCTCCAAGGGCAGCTGAAACAGTTGGCATGGCGAGGTTGCCGCAAGGCATAACTGCGGTTGAACCTGGACCGCCAAGCGCCGCAAGTTCTGCCGCCAGATCCACTCCGTATGGCTTGGACGGAACGAATACTCGATGTATTCCAAAATTTGCATACACTCGTGCGCTGGCTTCGCCGACTGCGGCGAACTGGACTCCGCGGGTAGCTGCGGCAGCGAGGGCTGCGGATAGGGCGCTGCTGCTGACAAGCTCGCCCCAGAACTTCAACGCGTTGGCGCTGGTTGCGATTACCCAATCGCCCTCGCCTAGGTTGGACAGTTCGCTGATCAGGCGCGTGGCACCCGCAGCATTCGCGCTGGCAACAATGTTCAGGTACGGGTCGATTACCGATTGCAGACCGAGTGCTTCGAGTGCAGCGGCATCGGCCTCATTGTTGTGAGCGCGCACGAGTAGGACTGGCTTGGCCTTGATTGGCGACTTAGGCAAGTGTGCCGCCATTGGTTGTGCCGCCAGCCCCGCGCAGGCGTGCGCCTAGCTCCGTCTCCATCAACTTGGCTGCAACAAACAAACCGGTTTGATAGGCCTCGCTCACGGCCTGCGGTCCGTTGTAGTTACCCGAAACCATTGGAACCGAAACACTTACGCGCTCGTGCTCGTTGGCAGTCTCATCGGAGAGTTCCGCGGTGACAGTCAGTTGCTCGTTTTCGAGAACGGCGACTGCGCCAATCGCGGTGGCGCAGGATGCCGCCACACCGACTAGAACTGCGCGCTCGGCAGTGGTAACAATGCGCGATTCGGGATCGTTCAGTTTTGCCAAAACCTCGAGGAGCTCAACATCATCGGTGCGGCACTCAACAGCCAAGGCTCCTTGGGCTGGAGCCGGAAGCATGAGGTCGAGGCCAAGGAACTCACAGGCCTCGTCACTCAAGCCGATGCGGTTCAATCCGGCTGCTGCCAAAACGGTTGCGTCGTATTCTCCAGCCCGCACCTTCGCGATGCGGCTATCGATGTTGCCGCGGATTGGTTTTACTACTAGGTCTGGACGGGCAAAAAGCACGCGGGCAGCTCGTCGTGGCGATGATGTTCCAACCACAGCGCCGGCCGGAAGAGCCATCAGCCCCAGCCAGTCCTTGGAGACCAAAACATCGCGGATGTCCTCACGCAGAGGGACGGCGGCAACGGTTATGCCAGGGTGAGGTGCTGAGGGGAGATCTTTGAAACTGTGGACGATGAAGTCGACTTCGCCGGCAAGCAGTGCGTCGCGCAGCGAACTTACGAAGATGCCGGGACGGGTTGCCGACGTGATTGGTGTCGTGGTGTCATCACCCTCGGCGCGGATGATTACTTCCTCAACCGGAGTGCCCCAGAGTTCCGACACTTCCATGGAGACATGGCCGCTCTGAGTGCGGGCAAGGATTGAGCCGCGGGTGCCCATCTTGAGGAGGCGCTTAGTCATTTGCAGCACCGCCGACATCCTGGCCGCTTGCAGCCTCGCCATCGGCGCTCTCAAACTGGGTTAGGTCGATGCCGAAGAGAGTCTTTACTGCCTGAACGTAGTCTGCCTGGTTTCCGGCCTTGGCAAGCTCCTTGCCGTTCACGGTTGGCGCGTGCAAAAGTGCGTTGGTTACGCGGTGGAGTGAGTGTGCAACCTCGGCAGCGGCATCGTCGCCACTTCGCTTGCGGACGCGCTCAACCTCTTCGTCAACCCAGACGCCAACGTGAGCGCGGAGAGCCGAGATGACAGGGTCAATCTTGCGAGTGGCTTGCTCAACCTCGAACTCCTCGACGGCTTGAGCCACAATGTCCTGCGCCTGAAGAATCGATTCGGCATGTTCCTGCGGCGCCTTGTCGCGAATCGCGTTGAGGTCTAGCACATGTATTCCAGAAATGGAATATACCTCTGGGGCAACCGACGGGTGGAGGGCAACATCGATGATGCTCAGCGGTCCGCGGCCCTCCGCGCTGCGAGCGGCGGCGGTAGCTTGAGCCAGATCACCCGAGATTGCGTGACCGGTTCCACCGCTCGCGGTGATCACGAGGTCAACCTTGGTCAGGGCGAGCGGAAGTTCCGCAGGCTCAAGTGCGCAGGTGTCGTGGCTCTCGCTGAACAGTTCGGCGCGGCCACTCGACGAATAAACCAAAATGTTGTGGCAGCCCGCACGCTGAAGCGCGGCAACAATCACACGGGCATACGCTCCGGTGCCCATGATGAGCACCTGCTTGCCCTGCACGCTTTCGTGCTCGCTCGCGTGAATATCAATCGCGGCACTAATGATCGAGCGGCCAGCTGCACCAAGACCGGTCTTGTTCGAGACCTGCTTTGCAACATTGGCGGCGGTCTGGAATAGGGCGTTCAGGCTCGGGCTCGTCTGGCCTGCATCCTGCGATTCCTTGAATGCGCGCTTAACCTGACCGGTAATCTCGCCCTCGCCAACAATCATGCTCTCCAGCCCGGATGCCACCGAGTACAGGTGCTGGGCAACAGCCGAACCATTCGATACGTGCAAGACGGTGCTTACGTAATCGGCATCCAGACCTGCGGTCTCGGCAACCACCTGAATGGTGTGCTCAACTGCCTGGTGGAAGTGGTCGGTGTCAAGGTAAACCTCAAAGCGGTTGCAGGTGCCAATAACAACACCGCCGGCGATGATTTCGCGCGTGCTCGGGGCGCTCAAAAGCGCGGTTCGAATGGTGTCGGTGTGACGCTCGAGGCTCTCAAGCTGCTCAAGCGGGACGTCGTTGTAGCTTGCACCCAACAGAACGAACACCATGGGTACATTTTACGTTGGCCTCGCGGCTTGGCTACGTTGAGTTACGGGTGCTCGGGCAGCCAGATGCGCGTGCGCAGACCGCCCAACGGGCTTGGCTCCAGATGAACCTCGCCGCGGTGACGCGCAACAATGCCCGCCATGATGCTCATACCCAAACCGCTGCCGCCGTTTTCGCGGCTGCGGCTGAGGTCGAAGCGCTCAAAGTGCCCAACCCCGCGCTCGTAGGCGGCCTGGCTCAAACCCGGACCTCCGTCGTCCACGGTGACCTGCCAGCCGTCGCCGGCGCGCGACACCAAAACCTCAACGGTGGTGGCGCTGGATGTATGACGGCGGATGTTGCTAAACAAGTTGGCGAACAACTGCGAGAGCAACCCGGCATCGGCCGTTACTTCGGCCTGCGGACCCTCCGGCATGCTCAACGAAACGCTGCGCCCAGGCTGCAGATCTTGCAGCGAGTCAACTTCCGAGCGCAAGAACTGCCCCAGATCAACCCGTCCGAGATCGAGCGGGCGGCCAGCCGAGCCGAGCTCAGCCAACAAGAGCAGATCCTCGATGAGCCGTTGCATTCGAGCAACCTCGCCAGACATTTTGGAGACCGCACGGCTGGTGAACTCGGCATTCGCGCGCTCCGGGTTACTGAGCATTTCGAGGTACCCGCGAATGACCGTTAGAGGCGTGCGCAACTCATGGCTGGCGTCTCCCAAGAACCGCTGCATTTCAACCTCGTTGGATTGCAGCTGCAAAACCATGCTCTTGAGGCTTTCAGCCAGCTGCTCAACCTCGGTTGTACCGGAACCGCTCGGGAACTCGGCCGCGCCGCCCGAAGCGATGCGTTTGGCCGCGCCAATCAAACGGCGAATCTGCCAGAGGTCGCGCCTAATGAGAACCCAAACCAGCAAAACCGCCAGAATGTCGGCAACCGCCGTGTACAAAACCAAAGACCCGAGGGCATTCATCAAACGTGCCTGCGCATCGGCAACGCCCAGCTGCAGCACAACCCATTCGTCGTTCGCCAGCGACACAGCCTCGAGCAAATAAGGCTTGCCATCCTTGCTCACGCGAAGATCTGCCTGCTTTGCCGCCGCCCGAAGCAAACCCGTACTTGGCTTCTTCGAAAGGCGCACATCGCCTTCCTTAATAACAGTCAGCGTCTTGGTGCTGTCAATCAGACCAATGGTCATGTCCTGCTGGTAACTGAGCAGAAGCGCGGTCGAGAGTTCCTGCCCCTTGGCCGCCGTAATCTGCTTATTGTCGGCCAGCAGCTGTGCGCGAGCGCTCGAAATCTCATGTTGATAAGCGCCAACGGTGCTCGCCCCGCCAACGGCCAAAGACACCGCGGTGATCAAAACCGCGGAGGTGAGTGTGAGCCTGGTTTGAAGCCGCAAGGTTAGCCCTGCGAATCAGTGGCGTCGGTAATCATGAAGCCAATTCCGCGGATGGTGCGGATGCCCTGCCAGTCATCGGTGTGCAACTTCTTGCGCAAATAAGAGATGTAGGTGTCGACAACGGTTGCACCGGTGGCAAACCCATAGCCCCAGATGGCATCCAGCAGCACTTCCTTGCGAATCGCCTTGCGCGGCTGACGCATCAGGTAGCGCAGCAGCTTGAACTCGGTTGGCGAAAGGTCAACATACTTGCCATCCAGGTGCACCTCGTGGCTGGCATCATCCAAGGTGATTGGCCCAACTCGTAGGCGCGCATCCGGGGCATCTGCCCTGCCGCTGCGGCGCAAAATGGCGTTCACGCGCAAAATCAGCTCTTCCAAACCAAACGGCTTGGTCACGTAGTCGTCTGCGCCCAATTTGAGACCGCGGGTGACATCGGTGCGGTCTTGGCGCGCGGTGAGCATCAGCGCCGGGGTATCGTCGCCCTGCTCGCGCAGGCGCTCAAGCAGCTCGTATCCATCCATCCGCGGCATGTTGATATCGGTGATGATCAGGTCTACCGGCTCTTCGCGCAACAGCTTGACGGCCTCAAAGCCATCCAAGGCAACAAGGCATTCGAATCCGGCAATGCCAAGGGCGTCGGCCAGCATCTCGCGGATGCCCGCCTCGTCGTCTACCACCAGAATCTTTGCCATGCCAATAGCCAACCAGACCCCACGGTCATTAACAAAAGCCCACTCCGTGATTCACAAAGTTCTCACAAACTAAATGCGCGACAATATTCGTCGGAGGCATTACCAAATGAACAAAAAGTTCCTGGCACTCACCGCAACCACCGCAATCGCGGTTTCAGGTTTCGGCTCAGTTAGCGCGCTTGCTGCAACCGAGCAGCCAGTTGGTAACCCAGTTCTTATCGCTGGAAATGCGGTAATGGTTCAGACTTACGCCGATGCCCTGGCCGCCTACAACACCGCGCTAGCGGCCTACAACACTGCCGCAGCGGATACAACAGCAACCAGAGCAACCATTCAGGCCGCATTCACCAACGCTCGCAACGCATATAACTCGTTGCTCCGAAGCATCATCTTTACCCGTGGCAGCATCGATCAGACTTTCCGAGACGCGATTCGCACAGCTAACACCGATTACCGTGCTTCCCGAAAGGCTGCAACCACCGCGCAGGCGAAAATCGACGCCGACAATGCCTATCAGGTGGCTGTAGCCGCAGCTAGCTCGGCCCGTGACGCCGAATACGCAAAGTACCCTGCCCCAGCTGCCCCAGCCCCAATGCCAGCGACTGGCGCCGGTAACCCCGGCAAGGGCGATAAGGGTGGCCAAGCCGGCGCCGACCAAAACGGTAAGAAGCGCGGCTAGCTCAAACAAACTTCATCAGGCCAACGCTGCGGCGCAACCCTGTTGAGTTCCAAACCAAATCGAGGAATCGCGAAACCAAGCCGCGGAACCTCGATTTTGGTTTAACCCCTAAATTTGAACTGTGGATAAAGTAATTACTCTCACGGGTGCCTTCAAGAATGCCGGCGACTACCTAATTGGCCACCGCGCCCGCGCACTCCTTGCCGCGCACGTCGACGCCGAGGTAATCGACGTCAACCGCAAAGAGATTACCGACGCCCACTACGATCTCTTCAACTCGGCTCGCGCCGTGCTACTAACTGGCGGCCCTGCCTACCAGGAGAAGGTCTACCCGAATGTCTACGGCCTAGACCTCAGCCGCATCCACGTACCGGTAATCCCTTACGGACTTGGATGGAAGGGCAAGCTGGGCCAGGAGCCCGAAGACTTCCGTTTCACCCCAGAAGCCACAAACTTTGTTCAGAGCATCCACGCCGACAAGACCCGCTTCTCAAGCGCCCGCGACTTCCTTACCCTGCGAATGCTCAAGGCCAACGGCGTTGAGAACGTTGCCATGACCGGCTGCCCGGCCTGGTACGACGAAACCATGCTCGCCACCGACTACAGCTTCAACGCCAACCCGAAGCGCATCGTGCTCAGCATGCCAGCCGTTCCCCAGGCACAGATCCCGGCCATCATGGCGAAGCTGGCCAAGGACTTCCCTAAAGCCCAGAAGTTCCTGAGCTTCCAGGCCGGTTACCAGAGCACCCACAGCAAAAAGAGTGCCCAGTACACCCGTTGGAACCGTCTGATGGTGGTCCGTGGCCTACTCCACGGCTTCAAGCCAATCGAATTCGCCGGAAACTTCCCTAAGTTTGAGCAATTCATGCACACCGTGGACTTCCACATCGGCTACCGCGTGCACAGCCACATCTTCTGCCTGAGTCAGCGCAAGACCAGCATGCTGATTGCCGAAGATTCCCGCGGCATCGGTCAGGTTGCGGCGATGGGCGGCACCGCCATCAGCGCTCACGAATACCCGAAGGTCGTCACCGACGCCATCGATCAGCTCTTTGCCACCGATGGCGCCCAGATTCACACCGCCATCGAAACCATGCGCGGCACTCACGCCGAAATGGTGCGCTTCCTAAAGCAGATTTAGGCGCGGCTTCTCCACAGTTCTGGCGGTGCTAACCGGCCAAGCGTCTTCCTCATAAACCATTGACTTAGCCCGCAACCGTTCGTACGATGGTTCTAGACGCACAATGTGCGTACAAAAGAGAAGGTCAGCGATGAGAGTCAAGCCAACTGAGGATTCGGCGAAGGCCGGTAAAACCGATCGACTATTCCTGCGCGCATCCGCGGCCCAAAAATCGCTTATTGCAGCAGCCGCCGCAGCAACGCACAAGACGGCTTCAGAGTTCATTTTGGACATCGCCTTACGCGAAGCCTCAAACACCCTTCTAGACAAGCGCATCTTTTTCGCGGACGATCAGGCCTTTGAGGCCTTTGAAGAAGCACTTAAAGCTCCGGCACAACCAAACAGCGGCCTTACCAAGCTTCTCTCTAAGAGTGCGCCTTGGGAGTAGCGCTTCAGGCGCCTCAGCGGCTTAGTCCGCACCACAAGCTATCCGGCTTTAGCTGCGGTGTGCCAACCCTCGACAACTGGCTACAGAAACACGCACTTCAAGCCGCTGCCGCAGGTACCGCCAAAACCTTTGTTGTCTGCGATTTAAACGATGAGGTGGTGGGCTATTACAGCCTGTCCAGCGGCTCTGTGGTTCAAGAGCTCGCCACCAAGCGGGTGCGCAAGGGAACGGGCAAGTTTCCAATCCCAATAATTCTGCTGACCCGCTTGGCAGTCAGTGAACAACACCAGTCTCTTGGCATTGGGCATGGTTTGTTGAAGGATGCCGTATCGCGCGTGGCGAAGCTCAGTGAAGATACCGGCATTCGTGCCCTAGCGGTTCACGCTATCGACGAACCTGTGAAGTCGTTCTACTCGCAATACGGTTTCCAGGAATCCCCGTTCGAGCCGAATCTACTTATGATCCCGTTGAAAGACCTTCGAAATTACTTCAACTAGTGCCGAGCACCAATATTCCGCCCAACCGTAACAAAACCCAAGTCTTTACGTATATAAGTAATGTCTGGGAAACTAGATACAAGAGAAACCAAGCCTCTTGAGCTACAACGGCAACAAAATCATCAAAACCCGCACCACCCAAAAACACCTATATAAAGGCACACAACTAAATGGCAGAGTTCAAGCGCAAGCTTCGCTCGGTGAAGGCTAACGAGCCTGTCACCCTAGACGCCATTGTCGCGCCTGCCGAAGTCCACCCATCCCAGGTGGAATTCGAGGACGAGTTCGAAGCCCTGCTCGATGCAGAAGGCGATGCCGAGTTCGGCGAACTCCAGATCAAGGAGCCGGCCGCTGGCCGCGCAACCCTAAAGACCTGGACCAGCCAGGACTTCGCAAACATCTACACTCGCTTCCGCCCGCACTTAGAGCGCTATGCCAAGCGCTGGCTCTCAAACCCTTCGCAGATTGACGAAGTGGTTCAGGATGCCTTCCTATACCTAATGGTCACCCTGCCGGAACTCGACAGCGAGATTGGCGTACTGCGCTTCCTAAAGTGGAAGACCCGCCTACTTTGCCTCGACGTCATCCGTGCCAGTGGCCGTGCAGTTCTTAACTCCGTCGACGACTACGAGCACATGCTCGAGGCCGACACCCCTGAAGCTTCCGCAGCCCTTGAAGCCGCCGACGACGCTGCGATCGTGCGTCTAGCCCTAAGCAAGTTGAACCCTCGCCACCGCGAAGTGCTTCTTGCCACCATGTATGAAGAGAAGAGCATCGCCGAGGTTGCCGCACAGGTTGACCTTTCGGAGAACGCCACTCGTCAGCTCATCTTCCGCGCCCGCGCAGCCTTCAAGGTTGCCCTCATCGGCGATGTCGACACCAGCGGCATGAGCGCCGCGGCAATTCTTTCGGTTGCAGCACGCAAGGCTGGCACCGAGATTCAGAAGCAGGGCGCAAAGGCCCTCGTTTCGCTATTCATTCTTGTTCTTGCTTTTGGCTCGTACTTCAGCATCACCGGCAACGGTCTAGGCGCCCACGATGGCACCAACGTTGCCCTGCCTGAAACATCGAACACTGATGCAGAGGCACAGGCGCTCGCAGCCGTGCCACAGGCAACCGCAGCAACCCAGCCGGGTGGCGTAACCACCGTGGCAGGCGCACAACTTGTGCTGCCAAAGCACGCAACCCGTTACAACCCGCTGAACATCACCACTGCGGCGCCAAAGGGCTTCATCAACGAGAACGAACTGAAGAAGGTTGCCAACAATGGCCAGACCCAGCCAGTGCTTGTTTACCCAGGCGGTTTCGGCGGAGCTTCGGCTAACGCGGCCTCTAACTACTGGATCTCGGGCGACAACGCCTCGTACCGAGCAGCTTTCGCTTACTCACCGGTAAGCGGCATCTCAAACGTAACCTTCTACTTCTTGGTAAACGGCCTTTCGTACACAGCGTACGCACAGCAGCCAACCACCACCGTAGACGCCAATGGTCACATGGTTTTAACAGCCATTCTCAGTGACATCATCGACAGCCAAAATGTAGTATTGAGTAGTACAGCTTTGCAGGGTGCAAACGTTACTCTCGTGCTCCAGCAAGCAAGTCTGATCGATGGCGTTCAGAGCGCAGAACTTACTATCGCGCCCCGCTCATAAATCCCCACTAAATACCGAAAATTATATTTTTCGAAAAAAGTCTTCGCCTACCGTAACAAACGCGAACGGTCTGCGTTAATAAGATTGCAAGGATATTGGACCTCCTGCTTGGTTGGCGGCCTGGTGTCCTTGTAACTGCCCCTCACCGAGGGACAGAAACCAAGAAAATAAAAGGAAAAACATGTCTAACAACTTGTTCCGTAAGGGACTAGTGGCGGCAACTATCGCAGGTATCGCAGCTACTGCGTTCGCTGGTGCTCCAGCTTTCGCAGACGCGAACGTGCTATTCGTTCCGACCACCGGTACCGGTAACACCACCATTTCGGGTGAGACCTTCTCGCTTACTGCAAGCCTCGGCTCGCTAGTTCCAGCAGACAAGGCTCCGTCGTTCAAGTTCAAGGTTGACAACACCTCTGGTGTTGCAGCAACCGTGAAGATCAACGGCCTCACCATCACTGCTCCTGGTACTGCAACCGCAGCGGGCACCAGCGCATGGGCTGCAGGTAACGCAACCGTTGCATACACCCCATCGAGCCTAGGCAACACTTCGGGCAGCTCCCTTGCTGCAACTACCACCTCGGCTGTTTTTGGTCTTGGTAGCAGCTACTCGGCATCGACCTCGGGTGCAGCAATCGGCGATGCTTACGCAGCGGCAACTGCTTCGGCTCTTGCTAACGGCAGCAGCCCAGTACTTACTATCGGTGGCGTAGATGCAACTAAGGCTGCAGACTTCACTGTAACCGCATTCCTTGACACCAACAACAACGGTGTTATCGACAGCGGCGAATTTGCAACTTCTCAGCCAGTTCACTTTGTGACTGTTGCAAACTCGGGTCTAACCACCACCTTCACCAAGCCAGTTCAGAACAGCACCGCACTTGCTGCAAAGGTTTCGTTCACCAACAGTGACATCAACCTTGCACAGATCCCGAACACTCACTTTGCAGCTGCATTTGGTGTTTACGGTGTAAGCGGTAAGACTGCTGTTGCAGGCACTAGCACTGTATTCACCGCAGGTTCGATTGCTGGTTCGGCTGTTTCGTTCAGCTCGACCAACAACAACTACGCAACCTCATCGGTTGCAGCAAGCGCAGCTCCAGCTGCAGGTGCAACCTACAGCGCACAGGCAATCTACAACGTTGCTGGTGTTTCGACTACCGCTTCAAACGCACTTGTTGGCGCTGAAGCTATTCAGGTTGTCGCTTCGACCACCGATGCTGACTCGACTGGCCTAGTAGTAGCTCCAGCTGTAAGCACCGATGTAAAGGCAACCACCGCTAGCGCAGTTGGCACCCAGGGTGACTACAAGGTTCGCGCAGGCGTAACCAGCACTAAGGTAACCGCTACCATCAAGAAGACCCCAACCGGCGGAACTGCAACTGCAGTTGGTGCAGGTGTGGCTGTTGATGTTTACGTAACCGCCGCTAACGCTGCTACTCCTTCGGGCACCGGCGCAGTTGCTGACACTCTAACCGTTGCTGGTACCAAGGTTGTAACCTCGGGTACTGGTGCAAACGTCAACAACGGCACCGTATTTGCTACCGTACTAACCGACGCATCGGGTGTTGTAACTGTTCCTGTACTTTCGAGCCTCGGTACCGCTGCTGACAGCGTAACCGTAAGCCTAAAGGTTCAGAACGCAGTTTCGACCGCTACCGGTTCTGTTGCACTTACCTGGGAAGCAGCTGCTCTAGCAGCTCCAGTTGAGATCTACACCGGAAACGCAACCCAGACTGTTGTCGCTGGCTCAACTGTAACCAAGAAGTTCGCTCTTGCTGACCAGTTCGGTGGCCTATACAGCGGTTCGTCTTACGAACTTCTATACACCGTTGCAGGTCGCGACAGCGCAACCGTTACCGCGACTCCTGTAAATGTTTACGCACCATTCGTAAACGGCGTTGCAACTGTTACCTACACCGACAACGCACTTTCGGCTGGTACTAACAGCGCGTTCTACCAGATTCTGAAGAACGTAAACGGTGCTTGGGTAACTGCAACTGAAACTGCACTAGCAACCGCTAACGCACTTCACAGCAACAAGGGTCCTCAGGTAGACACCAACGTTATTGCTTCGGCAAAGGTTGCATCGGCTGTTTCTGCAACTGCTACCAACAACGCAGGTGCTGCATCGCACACTGCGAACCAGGCAGCAACTTCTAGCGACGTTAACGCTTCGGCATACAAGAGCGACCTTGATGTCGCTGGCGTATACGCTGCAGGCGATGACCGTCTAGCTGCAGTTGGTAACACCGCTGCAACCGCTACCTCGGTTGTGACCATCAACGGCACCGTAACCGACGCTTCGGGTGTTGCTGTTCCAGGCGCACAGGTAACTGTTGCAGCTCCAGGTGCACAGCTAACTGACGCTTCGGGCCACGTCCTCGCAGTTGGTTCGATCACCGTAAACGCAGCCGCAGATGGTACCTACTCGGTTACCTTCGCAAGCCACAAGGCCGGCACTAACACCGTTACCATCACCTCGGGTGCAGCTACCAAGAGCCTTTCGGTTTATGTAGCAGCTGCGGCTGACAACACTGGTACCGTGCTAACCATCGCTGCTCCAGCAACTTTGGTTCCTGGCCAGAGCGCAAACGCAACTGTAACTCTTACTGACAAGTTCGGTAACCCAGTTGCAGTTACCGACAACACTGCAGGCGCAAACAACCGTCTATTCAACTTCGCAGCTTCGACTGGTGTCGGAACTGTGACCGCGAAGCAGACTGTTGCTGATGCAGCTGGTACCGCTACTGTTACCATCACCACCGGTTCTGCAGACAACGGTGTTATCACCCTGACTGCAAACTACTCGAAGGACGCAACTTCGGCTAACACCGTTACCGCAACCGCAACCATCAAGGTTGCTGCTGCTGCTGCTGCAAAGACTGCTCTTGCAGTTGGCGCAGACCAGGCACAGGTTGGCGCTGCTGTTGACGTAATCGCAACCGCAACTGACGCAGCTGGTAAGGCTGCTGCAGGCGTAGTTGTAACCTTCGACAACGTAGGCCAGGGTTACCTAAGCTCGACCACCGCAACCACCGATGCAAACGGTGTTGCAAAGGTCAAGCTTGTTGGTAACGTTGCAGGTCGCAACACCCTAACCGCAACCGCTAACGGTGCAACTGCTGCTAACGCAGGCGTAAGCTTCGGCGCAGCAGATGCAAACATCACCGTAAAGGGCAAGCGCGCAACCGTAACTTACGAGTTCGCAGGCCTAGCAAAGGTTGTTGTTTCGGTCAACGGTACCCGTCAGCCAGCTGTTTACCCAGCTGACGACAACGAAGGCACCTACTCGTTCAACCTGAAGGCAGGCACCAACAAGATCGTTGTTTCGATCGCTGGTAAGACTGTTGACAGCAAGACCGTAAAGATCAAGAAGTAATAACTTCTTCATCAAACACCGGAAACCCCCTGGCTTCGGCCAGGGGGTTTTCCCATTCCCTGAGTGACGAGACGCGCCACGCAATTCACCTGCAGTTCACCCACCAAACAGGCAGTATTCAACTGCCCACAGAAAAATAGAACACATGAGTGAAGTCACCCAAGACAGGTCTGCTGCGGCTGCCGCGCCACAAAAGCGCAAACTCAGCACTAAGCCACACGCACGCGCAGACCGCGTGTTCTTCGGTTTGGCCCGCAGCGCAGCCTACGGAGCCATCGTGCTCGTCGGCCTCATCCTCGTCTTCTTGCTCATGCGCAGTGCGCCAACACTTGCCCAGCAGGGTCCAGCATTCGTTACCGGAAGCACCTGGAACGGCAGCGCAACTCCACCAGTTCTTCAGATTGGCCCAATGCTTTGGGGTTCCATCCTCATTGCGATCATCGGCGTAATCTTCGCGGTGCCACTGAGCATCGCAACCGCGTACTTCATCGAGTTCATGGCCCACAAGCGCGTGGCTGCCGTTGCAACCATCGTTGTAGACCTACTCGCAGCTATCCCATCGATTGTGGTTGGTCTCTGGGGTCTGGCAGTGTTCACCCCTGTGGCCGCAGGCTGGGGTGAATGGCTCAACAAGTACTTGGGCTTCATCCCAATCTTCGCCTCATCAACCGGCAACTTCCAGGGAACACCATTCACCGCTGGTTGGATTGTTGCAGTAATGATCGTGCCAATCATTACCTCGGTATCGCGCGAAATCTTCTCGCAGATGGACCGCGACATCATCAACGCCTCGCTTGCCCTCGGTGGCACCAAGGCAACCTCTTTCTTCCGCGTCATTCTGCCAACCGCTTCGGGCGGTATCGTCGGTGGCGTGCTCCTCGGTCTTGGCCGTGCACTTGGTGAGACCGTGGCCATCTACTTCGTTTTGAACCTTTCGTTCGATATCAACTGGGGTCAGATTCTTGAAAACCACGGTGGTTCGGTTGCATCGCTCATTCTGAGCAAGTTCGGTGAGGCAACTCAGCAGGAAATCGGTGGTCTGATGGCCGCTGGTCTGGTGCTGTTCATAATCACCCTGCTGGTCAACTGGATTGCAGCCTGGATCGTCAACCTAGCCCAGCCATGGAGGCGCTAAATGAGCGACGTTAGTTCGCAGCCGGTCTTGGCCGAGCAGCCTATCCTTGGCCCATTGGCACGCCCAACCGTTCAGGCATGGGAGAAGCGAAGTGCAGGCCAGAAGCTTCGCATGCTCAGCATTGGCGATGGCGCTCTAAGCCTTGGTTCGATCCTGCTCAGCGGTTTCGTTCTTGTCTTGCTTGCAAGCCTGATCTGGTCGGTTCTAAGCCTCGGCGTGAAAGCCATGAGCTGGCAGTTCATCAGCCAGAACAACATCTACATCACTCCAACCACCAGCCTCGAGTACGGCGGCGTTGGCCACGCTATTCTCGGCACTGTGATCATCGTAGGTCTAAGCACCCTGATCACCGTTCCGCTTGGCGTGCTGGTTGCCGTTTACCTCACCGAAACCCGTGAGAAGCCACGTGGCATCGTTCGCACCCTGGTGCAGGCGATGTCGGGTCTTCCATCGGTTGTTGCCGGTCTGTTCATCTACTCGGCGCTTATCGTCGGTCTTCGCCTCGGTTACGCCGGTTGGTTGGGTTCGCTCGCGCTCATCCCACTGATGCTGCCAACCGTTGCTCGTGTGGCCGAAGAAGCGCTGCGTCTGGTTCCTCAGGACCTTCGCAATGGTGCGCTTGCGCTCGGTGCGCCTGCCTACCGCGCCTTCCTTATGGTTACCCTGCCGGCAGCCAAGAGCGGTCTAATCACCGCAATGATTCTGGGTATTGCCCGCGTTATCGGTGAGACTGCTCCGCTGATCCTCACCGTAAACAACACCAACGGCACCACGGTAGACCCAAGCCAGCCAATGGCTTCGCTGCCAACCTACATTTTCCAGTTCATCGCCAACACCAACGACACCAGCGTTCAGCGCGCTTGGGGTGCCGCTCTGATGGTGCTGATCCTGGTTGCTATTTTGTTCACCGCCGCCCGACTCGTGGGTCGTCCAAAGAAGGCTAAGAAATGACCGAAAACGCTCACCTAGAAGCTCACCTAAGTGCTAAGGACGTAAACGTCTGGTTCGGCGAGCGTCACGTACTCCGCGATGTGAACCTAACTTTCCCTGCCAACCAGGTGACCGCGCTTATCGGCCCATCGGGTTGCGGTAAGAGCACCTTCCTGCGCACCCTAAACCGCATGCACGAGCTCATTCCATCGGCTGGCTTTGCCGGTCAGGTTCTGCTGGATGGCACCGACATTTACGACCCAAGCATGGACCCAACCAAGGTTCGTCTGAACATCGGTATGGTCTTCCAGAAGCCAAACCCGTTCCCAACCATGAGCATCAAGGAAAACGTGCTTTCGGGTCTGAAGCTTTCGGGTCGCAAAACCGAGGATGCGGCCG
>Ga0228703_1000639_pt1 | contig 24158 bp, 31 predicted proteins | sample McNCre217_Aug_MG_3_FD_178020 | JGI IMG/M metagenome (GOLD analysis project Ga0228703, IMG submission 178020) | Freshwater microbial communities from McNutts Creek, Athens, Georgia, United States - 29-17_Aug_MG | ecosystem: Environmental > Aquatic > Freshwater > Creek | place: USA: Georgia... | reverse complement strand
ATTGTGAGCCTAAGATGACAACCGTTGGTTCACAAGATACAACGGGCCCAATGACTCGTGATGAGCTAAAAGACTTAGCTTGTTTAGGTTTCTCTTCAGATATGGTGATGCAGTCTTTCTGCCATACAGCTGCTTATCCAAAGCCAGTTGATGTGAAGATGCATCATGAGCTACCGGACTTTATCAGTACGCGTGGTGGTGTTGCTTTGCGTCCAGGTGATGGTGTGATTCACTCATGGTTAAACCGTTTGTTATTGCCAGACACAGTAGGTACGGGTGGTGACTCGCATACTCGTTTCCCAATCGGTATTTCTTTCCCGGCTGGTTCTGGTTTGGTAGCATTTGCTGCAGCAACAGGCGTTATGCCTTTGGATATGCCTGAATCTGTATTGGTACGTTTTAAAGGAAAGATGCAGCCTGGCGTAACTTTGCGTGATTTGGTGAATGCAATTCCTTTGTATGCAATCAAGCAAGGCCTATTAACAGTCGAGAAGAAGGGTAAGAAGAACATTTTCTCTGGCCGTATTCTTGAAATCGAAGGTTTGCCAGATCTTAAAGTTGAGCAGGCCTTTGAGTTGTCTGATGCATCTGCAGAGCGTTCAGCTGCTGGTTGTACCGTGCATTTAAATAAAGATCCAATTATTGAGTACATGAACAGCAACATTACATTGATGAAGTGGATGATTGCTAATGGTTACTCAGATGCTCGTACTTTAGCTCGTCGTATTAAAGCGATGGAGGCATGGTTGGCTAAACCTGAATTATTAAAAGGTGACGCTGATGCTGAGTACGCTGCGGTTATTGAGATTGATTTGGCAGATGTGCATGAGCCTATCGTTGCGTGCCCTAATGACCCAGATGATGTGAAGACATTGTCAGAGGTTTCTGGTGCAAAAATCGATGAAGTATTCATCGGCTCTTGCATGACTAACATTGGTCATTTCCGTGCTGCATCTAAATTGCTAGAAGGTAAGCGTGATATTCCTGTTAAGTTATGGGTTGCTCCTCCGACGAAGATGGATGCTCAACAGCTAACAGAAGAGGGTCATTATGGTGTATTGGGTAGTGCTGGCGCACGTATGGAAATGCCGGGTTGCTCCCTCTGTATGGGCAACCAAGCTCAAGTTCGTGAAGGTGCAACAGTTATGTCTACATCAACACGTAATTTCCCGAATCGCTTAGGTAAAAACACCTTTGTTTATTTAGGTTCTGCTGAATTGGCTTCGATTTGCTCTAAGTTGGGTCGTATTCCAACGAAGGAAGAATATATGGCTGACATTGGTGTGATTAATGCAAGCAGTGCTGACATCTACAAGTACATGAACTTTGATCAGATTAAAGATTTTAGTGATGTAGCTGATAAGGTATCTGCTTAATCAATTGATAAGCTAGACCAAAAAGGCTCCTTAGGGAGCCTTTTTTAATGCTTAATCATCATTGGATAACCGCTTGTCTAGCTTTTTGTAATTTATTCCAGTGTAGTACCGAGAAAACAAATAAAGGTATAAATGCTAGAAACATAAGTCTTGGAATAATGCTAGCAACCCAACAAACGCCGGTAGCAAGTCCCATGTTGTAGCCGGTGTCGACTTCTTTTTTCAAGCGGCCAGCATCTTGCATGCGGCCAAAGCCTTCTTGAATAGCTTTAATTAAAAAGAAAAACCAAATTACATTGAAAACAGGGATTAAAAGTAGCCAAGCCATGGCTGGTGACTGGGTGCGCATTTCAGGGTCAATGGCGCGCAATGTTTTGCTAATAGCATTAATGTAAAGAACGAAAAAAATAAACGGGATAATTATTAGAAGAGCCAGCATATGAATCATTCTCCCTTTCTTAACTGTTTTATACGAAAATAGCTTACCTCCATCATAGATAAAAAAAGTTCCATATGTCCATACTCCTAAACGCTGATGAATCTCAATTGGTACTAGTCGATTACCAGGCTAAGTTAATGCCTGCCATTTATGGGGCTGATCAGGTTTTGGTCAATGCACTTAAGTTAGCTAAAGTAGCTAAGCTTCTTAAATTGCCAATCTTTGCCACAGAGCAATATCCAGAAAAGCTAGGGGAGAATCCACCTGAGTTAAAAGCCTTGTGCCAGAAAACACTCACCAAGATGCATTTTGGAGCTTGTGAAGAAGGTCTTGGCGAATGGTTAAGGGCTCCAGCTAAACCACAAGGAAACGCCCGTAGTTTGCCCAAGCATTTACAACGTAAGCAAGAACCTCAAGATGAGAGGAATACGATTGTTCTTGCTGGCTGTGAGGCTCATGTCTGCTTATTGCAGACAGCATTAGGTTTAATTGATGAGGAGTTTGATGTTTGGGTTGTGACCGATGCTTGTAGCTCTAGAACTGAGGCGAATCGCGATGCAGCTTTTGATCGGTTGGCTAGTAATGGTGCTGAATTGGTAACTACAGAGATGGTGATTTTTGAGTGGTTGCAATCCTGCGAGCATCCCGCTTTTAAAGCGGCCTTAGATTTGATTAAATAAATACCCTTATAGACCTTTTTAGGCTATATCGATGTTCTTCCCTAGCTCTTGTAGGTCTTGAGGGTATAGCCAACGCCATTGGCCTTCCGCCAAATCTGTTGGCATTGTGTATGCGCCAATTGTTGATCGATGGAGCCCAGCGACATGATTGCCTACTGCTGCTAGCATCCGTTTTACTTGATGGTAGCGCCCCTCAACTATCGTCATAGCTAATAATTTATCCTCTTTTTGCACGCAAGCTTTCGCGAAACATGGTTTAGGGTCATCGTCCAAAATGACGCCATTTAACAGATGATCGATTTGTTTCTGAGTGATAGGCTCCGCCGTGGTGATATCGTAAATTTTTCCAATGTTTTTTTTGGGGCTGGTCATTTTGTGAATAAATTGACCGTCATCGGAAAGTAGTAGTAGCCCTGTGGTGTCCCAGTCGAGGCGGCCAACACATTGAATCCCTCTTTCAATAAGCGGTTGAGGCAGTAAGCCGTAAACGCTAGGGTGGTGACTGGTTTTGTGGGAGCATTCATAGCCAACGGGCTTATGGAAGGCAACATAGGCCTTTTCATGGAACTCCCAAGCTTGGCCATCTACCTCTAATTGAAGGTTTTCTGGGGGTATTTTTTCTTCGGGGTCTTCTGCTAAGACCCCATTAACCTTGACTAGATCAGCATATACGAGGTCGCTGCAATAGCGGCGGGTGCCAAAACCTTGGCTAAATAGTATTTTTTCTAAAGTTAAAGGTTTTGCCATGCTTATTCAGGTATTCATATAATGTTCAAAATGACTGATTCTGAGGATACTACAGAGTACAGTTGAACTAATATAAAGAATAAGGAGATAGGGGTATGCCAATCATTACCAATATTGAAGATTTAAGAATTCTTCATAAAAAACGTACACCGAAGATGTTTTATGACTACTGTGATTCGGGGTCTTGGACTGAGTCAACCTATCGGTCTAACGAGGCAGATTATCAAAAAATAAAACTTCGCCAAAAAGTGGCAGTGAATATGGAGAACCGTACCACTAAAACTACGATGGTTGGTCAGGATGTGATGATGCCTGTTGGTTTGGCCCCGACAGGGTTAACAGGTATGCAACATGCTGATGGTGAAATTCTTGCTGCTAAGGCTGCTGAGAAATTTGGAGTGCCATTTTGCTTGTCAACGATGAGTATTTGTTCGATTGAAGATGTCGCTGAGCGAACTACGAAGCCTTTTTGGTTTCAGTTATATGTCATGAAAGATCGAGTTTTTATTGAGCGCCTAATCGAGCGCGCTAAAGCGGCAAAATGCTCTGCATTAGTACTGACTTTAGATTTGCAGATCTTAGGGCAACGTCATAAAGATATTAAAAATGGTTTAACTGCCCCTCCTAAATTAACTATTCCTAATATCATCAATATGATGACTAAACCACGTTGGTGTCTCAATATGGCGATGACACCTCGCCGCACATTTAGGAATATTGTGGGGCATGCAACAGGGGTTGGTGATATGTCATCACTTTCTTCTTGGACTGCTGAGCAGTTTGATCCAGCTTTAAGTTGGGCAGATGTGGAGTGGATTAAGAAATTGTGGGGTGGGAAGTTAATCATCAAAGGTATCTTGGATGAAGGAGATGCGCGTTTAGCAGCTAACTCTGGCGCTGATGCTTTGGTAGTTTCTAATCATGGGGGGCGTCAGCTAGATGGTGCTGTTTCAAGTATCCATGCTTTGCCAGGTATTGTTGATGCAGTTGGTAAAGATATCGAGGTTTGGGTGGATGGTGGTATACGTTCTGGACAAGATGTTCTAAAAGCATGGGCTTTAGGCGCGCGAGGCACTTTAATTGGCAGACCTTTTTTAAACGGTTTGGGAGCAATGGGTGAGGCGGGTGTAACTAAATGCCTTGAGATTATTCATCGAGAGTTAGATTTAACGATGGCATTTACAGGTCATCGCGATATTCAAAACGTTACAAAAGATATTTTGTATCCGGGTACATTTTAATAAGGGTAGGTCATGATGAGTCCGATGGCGCTAGGTGAAAGTATTCAATTGGCAGTGGCACCTGTTTTTTTATTAACAGCTGTTGCTGGCATGATTGGTGCTATGACGCAACGTTTAGGTAGAGTGATTGATAGAGCTAGAGTTTTGCATAAGGAAATTTCTGTTGAGGGTCTTAAAGACAGTATTCGAAATGACTATGACCAAGAGTTAAAAAATATCGCAAAAAGAGGGCGCTTGATCAACGTGGCGATGATTATGTTGGTATTTTGCGCCATCATGATTGGTTTAACCGTGTTGGAACTTTTTTTCGCCGATACATCTGGTGGGAAATTGCTAATTTCTAACTTTGTGTTGTATACATTTGTTGGTGGTATTGGTTCTTTTGTCTTGGCATTAATTACTTTGTTATTTGAAGTGTTAATTGCCTCTTATTCCATTCGTTGGAAACCTCATCAGTAATTTTTAAGTATCTATTCTGGAGATTGCCGTGGCTATTTATCAACTAAAAGATAAGAAACCTTCCATTCATGCTAGTTCTTATGTCGCTAAAGAGGCGACACTGATTGGTGATGTGGTTCTACATGAGGACTCGAGTGTATGGGCTGGTGTGGTTGCGCGAGGAGATAACGAGCCAATCACGATTGGTAAAGGTAGTAACGTTCAAGAGGGTACCATCATGCATACGGATATCGGTTGCCCATTGACCTTGGCCGATGGTGTCACAGTGGGACATCAGGCGATGCTTCATGGTTGTACGATTGGGGAAGGATCCTTAATTGGTATTCAAGCTGTAGTGCTTAATCGTGCGGTGATCGGTAAAAATTGTTTAGTAGGCGCTGGCTCTGTTGTTACTGAGGGAAAGGTTTTTCCTGATAACTCTTTAATCCTCGGTTCTCCTGCTAAAGTTGTTAAAGAGTTATCGCCAGAGGCTATCGCGGGATTGAAAGCTAGCGCACAACACTACATCATGAAGAAAAATCTTTTTAAAGAACACCTGGTGGAAATTTTATAAAAAAGATCGAGCCATGATTTCAGGGTTAGTTCAAATACTTCTTTGGCAAGGTCTAGGAGAGTTAGTCTCCCATTTTTTATTGCCTATTATTCCTGGTCCGGTTTTAGGGCTGATATTTTTGTTGATATTTTTATTGGTGCGGGGGCAGGTTAATGCCTCTCTATCTTTAGTATCTGATGCATTTAGTCAGCATTTAGGAGTGTTGTTTATTCCAGCGGCTGTTGGGGTTGTTTTATTTTTACCTCAGCTTCGCGCTCATGCTTGGTCTGTTATGGCGGCGTTATTAGTAAGTGTTGTGTCAACGATTGCTGTGACGGCTCTAGTTTTGCGTTTTACTGCAAAAAGGGATGCTCATGACTCCTGATGGCCTAAAAATTGCAGAGATATGGGTATACCTATCAGGTAGTCCTTTATTTGCTTTGATTTTGACTTTGACTGCCTACCAAGTTGGACATTTGTGTTACCAAAAGACTGATAAGTATCCATTGGCTAATCCGGTAGCTATTGCGGTGTTATTGGTAGCTATTTGTTTATATGTCGTTGATATGCCTTATCAAACATATTTTGAAGGCGCTCAGTTTGTTCATTTTCTATTGGGAACGGCAACGGTATCTTTAGCAGTTCCTATTTATCGTGGTATTAGCTCTTTGAGATCTAGATTGATTCCATTACTAGTTGCCTTGCTGTGTGGTGGAGTGGTATCAATTGTTAGTGCTGTTGGCGTTGCGACATTGTTGGGGGCGGATGCTGCAATTATTGGGGCTTTTTATCCTAAGTCTGTGACAGCGCCAATCGCAATGGGTATCGCAGAGAGATTAGGTGTTTCGCCCACGCTAACAGCTGTTTTTGCCATCGTAACTGGTATCTTAGGGGCAATGTTAGGCAGTACGATCCTAAATCTACTGGGGATGAAGCAATGGTGGCAACGAGGCTTTGCCATGGGAACTGCAGCGCATGGCATTGGGACGTCAAGGGCGTTTGCTGTTCATCCAGAGGCGGGTACTTACGCTAGCTTGGCAATGGGCTTGCATGGCATTCTAGGAGCTTTACTGATTCCTCTTTTGAAGAATTATCTTTGAAGATTCATCATCGTATGAGCTACTGATAAAAGTAGTGAATCACGTCCTTTCCCCGCTACTAATTGAATGCCAATGGGTAAACCGTTGGGGCCCAGATGCAGTGGAAGCGTGATGCAAGGTAGGCCCATGAGCGTCCACGTTCGGCAAAAAATTGGATCGCCGGTTTGGGCCAGCCCTTTGGGGGCTTCACCAATAGCGCTTGGTGTAATGAGTATGTCTACATCGTGGTTGAATAATCGATTTAGTTCCATTTGCGCTGTCTGCGCGATTTCTAAATCTTTGGAGTAGCTTTCATAGCTAATAGCATTGCCTAGTTTAATTAAGCCTTTTAATTGTTGGCTTAATTGCTCTGAATAATTGTTTTGTTCAAAAGTAAAACTTTTTGTTGCTTCAAATGACATGATGCGACTGTGTCGTTCTGACATGTCAGAAAATAGGGCGGGCAGTTTATAGTCTGCAATCGGAGTATTGAAGAGCTTACCTATGTCGATGCTGGATTGATAGATGGCATCAATTGTTTCTTTGGATGCAAGCGAGCCATCAGCTGTTAAGCATGTGGCAATTTTGATGTGCGCATTAATATTTTTAATATTTGCTAACTCCCGGTCGCCTGTCATGGCAGCAACGCATAAAGCTGCATCTTCTACTGTTCTGCTAAAACTACCTAAAGTGTCTAATGACGGTGATAAGGATTTAGATCCACCTAAACTAATTTTTCCAAAAGTGGGTTTGTAGCCAATGACACCACAAAAGGAGGCTGGTCTAATAATGGATCCAGCAGTTTGACTGCCTGTGGCTAATGGAACCATGAAGTCAGCTACAGCAGCAGCCGAACCACTAGAAGATCCTCCTGGGGTATGTTTAGGGTTAGCTGGGTTAGTCGTTGGTCCGCCCTTGAAAGTTGCAAATTCAGTTGTAACGGTTTTCCCTAATAAAACACCTCCAGCTTGTCGCATCAGAGCAATATGTACGGCATCTGCACTAGGTCGATTGTTGGCGTAAATTGGTGACCCATAAGATGTTGCAAAGTCATGGGTATCAAATAAGTCTTTGGCGCCAAATGGAATGCCATGCAACATACCTTGATTAGCAGACCGATCTAAATACCTTGCTCGTTCAATGGCGGCAGGAAAATTGCTTGAAACCCAAGCATGCGTTATGGGTTCTTTTTCTTCTATGTGCTCGATGCATGCTCGAACTAGCTGCTCAGCTGTCAGTTCATTTGACTGGATTTTTTTAATGGCATCTGTTGCTGATAGAAGATAGGGGGCTGTCATGGGATTATCTTACCCTTGATGAAAACTTTGTGCTCAAATAGACGTATGAGTTCACATTTACCGGTTTGGTTAAAAGAAGATTCTGGCCAACCAAACACCTATGTTTTGGCCCTCTATTGCCAGCCAGGAGCTAAGAAAACTGAAGTTCAGGGTGAGCATGACGGACGTTTAAAAATTAGGCTTGCAGCACCGCCAGTTGAAGGTAAGGCTAATGAAGCTCTGGTATTTTGGATATCAAAGCAACTTCATATTAGTCGCACATCTGTTGAGTTATTGGCTGGAGATTTAAGTCGATTAAAAAGAGTGAGAGTGTCTGGTGTGAGTTCTGAAGTTATTCAGGAGACATTTCACTCGGCCAATTAACCATAAAGGCTTAGATGTAATTACTTATAATAATCATAAGAAATATAATTCTCTTTCAATAATTGGAGGAGATAAAAATTCAAATACGTATTTAAGTTGTTTCGTAACGCAAATAAAGAGCAAATTGATGCTTATTCGAAATATTTGCACTCATTGTCATTGACTGCATTGATTGCAGCCATCGGTATGCCATTTTCTGATATTGAAATTGTGATGTATGAGTTAAAAACCTTAGCTCTTTTGCTGGCTTCAACATGTTTATTTCTGATGGGAAGCTATATCTTGAAGGAAAAAGAATGAATAGAGAAGTTTTTGGATTTTTAATACTTGGTATTGCTATGCTATTTGCATTTTGTATTTTTTGTTATGCTGAAGCAAGTCGCTCTAAATCTAATGATGGGTCAAACGATAGAAGCCCTAAAAAAGAAAATCAAGATCTGCTTAAGTCAGATTTTAAGAGCTAGTATGAGGGATATCTAAGACCATGTGAGCAAATTTAATAACCCGCTAGATAATGAGCGGGTTATTTTTTGGGTGCAGATTTTGTTCTAGTTTTGCTTTTATTGGTCGTGCCTGCGCGTGGTGGTAAGCCAGTATGTTGAGTGAGTATTTTGCCGCGAGTAGGCTTTTGTGGCACTGAAAAGTCGCGTGGGTTGTGTGCTACAGGAGCGGCCGTTTTTCCTAGGGATGAATTTTTTCGACGAGGACTTTGATAGCTGCCATCCGTTGTTGGTTGATAGTTCGGAATTAAATGGTGCTTACCATTGCCAATAAGATCAGCGCGCCCCATTTTCTTTAGTGCTTCACGTAAAAGAGGCCAGTTATTAGCATCGTGATAACGCAAGAAAGCTTTATGTAAACGACGACGTTTTTCGCCACGAACAATATCCACTGTTTCACTATCTCTTGTGACTTTGCGTAGAGGATTTTTGTTGGTGTGATACATCGCTGTGGCGGTGGCCATAGGAGAGGGGTAAAAAGTTTGAACTTGATCCGCTCTAAAGCCATTTTTCTTTAGCCAAACAGCTAGGCGCATCATGTCTTCATCGCTGGTGCCAGGATGAGCTGCAATAAAGTAAGGAATTAAATATTGTTCTTTGCCAGCTTCTTTTGAGTATTTATCAAATAACTCTTTGAATTTATCGTAAGCCCCCATTCCAGGCTTCATCATTTTCGATAAAGGGCCTTGTTCTGTGTGCTCTGGCGCGATCTTCAGGTAGCCCCCGACATGATGGCTAACTAGTTCTTTGATATAAGCAGGAGCTTTGACTGCTAGGTCATAGCGAAGGCCTGAGCCAATTAATATTTTTTTAATTCCTGGGAGTGCCCTAGCGCGACGATAGAGTTGGATTAGTGGCGTATGGTCTGTATTTAAATTAGGGCAAATATCTGGGTAGACACAGGATGGTTTGCGGCAGTGAGCTTCAATTTCTTTTGATTTGCACGCGATGCGATACATGTTCGCCGTTGGTCCACCTAAGTCAGAAATGATGCCGGTAAAGCCAGGAACTTTATCTCTAATATCTTCAATTTCTTTGATGATGGAGTTAGATGATCTATTTTGAATAATGCGACCTTCGTGTTCAGTAATAGAGCAGAAAGTACAGCCGCCAAAGCAGCCACGCATGATGTTGACTGAAAAACGAATCATGTCCCATGCTGGGATTTTTGCATCTCCATAAGATGGGTGTGGAGCTCGAGCATAAGGTAAATCAAAAACCAAGTCCATTTCTTGTGTTGTAAGAGGGACGGCAGGAGGATTTAGCCAAACATCACGAATAGATGCACCTTCACCATGTTGTTGTACCAAAGCTCTTGCATTGCCTGGGTTTGTTTCGAGGTGTAGTACGCGATTTGCGTGAGCATATAAAACAGGATCTCTTTTTACCGCCTCATAGCTCGGTAGGCGAATAACTGTGGTGTCTCTTTCTAAGCGTTTTTTAGGGCTTGGAATAATTTGCACCGCTTGAGTTGTAGCGTTATCTAGTGAACCATCTGTTTTTTTGCAGCTAGTACCTTGATTTTGAGCTTGCTCATCAGGAGTTAAGTAAGGGTTGATAGGGGCATCAATCGTGCCAGGGATATCAACGGTACTTGAATCAATTTCTGTAAATCCAGGAGCTGGATGTCGTCTTACAAAAGCTGTTCCTCTGATATTGTTGATTTGGCCAATTTCTTCGCCTTTGGCTAGGCGATGGGCGATTTCAACAACGGCTCTTTCGGCATTACCGTATAAAAGAATGTCTGCTTTAGCGTCAATCAGAATTGAGCGACGTACTTTGTCTTGCCAATAATCATAATGCGCAATACGGCGTAAAGATGCTTCAATGCCACCCATCACAATAGGAACTTCGGGGTAGGCTTCTCGGCATCGTTGTGCGTAAACAAGGGAGCAACGATCTGGGCGTTTGCCGCCAATGCCGCCAGGAGTGTAAGCATCGTCACTACGAACTTTGCGATCAGCCGTATAGCGATTGATCATGGAGTCCATGTTGCCGGCGGCTACACCAAAGAAGAGGTTGGGTTTGCCCAATCCCTTAAATGGGTCTGCGGATTGCCAGTCAGGTTGAGCAATGATGCCAACCCTAAAACCCTGTGACTCTAATAATCGACCAATAATGGCCATGCCAAAACTAGGGTGATCTACGTAGGCATCGCCAGTAACAATGATGATGTCGCAACTATCCCAACCAAGCTGATCCATTTCTTTCTTGCTCATAGGTAAGAAAGTAGATGTGCCAAAGCACTCAGCCCAGTATTTAGGGAAAGAATCTAGTGCTGGAGCGCTTGGAATTAGCGATAGAGGTACGGGGGCATTCACAGGCGTAATTTTAGGCTTTTTAAGCTTTTCTTGCTTGTTATGACTTATGGAGCAACGGTGGGTCTTAAATTTTCATTCTGGTGGCTTTTTTGACGCCAACAATAGTAATAAACGCTTGTTTGATGGCTTGAACTTCAGATTCTTCAAGCCCTCCCAGGAGTTTGCCTAAATAAGCGATATGACGGCGTATGCCACCATGACTGCGAACATGAGCAGTTTGTTGAAGAGCCTCTAGAAAGTCCTCTGGCAAAGGCATTTGTTTCCATTTATCTGGGGTTAATTGGCTAATTTCCTCAGCTAAGCTATGGCGAGCTTCTAGACGGCGTTTAATTTCCGATTTGCTCGGTTTTTCAAACGCTGGATCTTCTTCCTGGTAATTTGATTGCTTCATAATGCTATTTTCGCAGACTCCTGCAAATACTGATAGAAAAGTAAAAATACCTTATGGCCACTAAAGCAACTATATTTAAAGTCAATCTGTCTGTGGCTGATATTGATCATGGTTACTACGCTGATCACAGTTTGACCTTGGCGCGACATCCTAGTGAAACAGATGAGCGCATGATGATGCGTTTATTGGCATTATCTTTTAACGCTCATTTTTTAAATGATCTTTGTAATGGGGATGGCCAGTTGGTGTTTGGTGCCGGATTATCGGATCCTGATGAGCCGGATGTTTGGTTAAAAGACTTTACTGGGCAAACTAAGCTATGGGTAGAGGTGGGGCAGCCAGAAGAAAAGCCTTTGAGCAGAGCCTGTTCTAAATCTGAAAAAGTAGTTGTCTATGCTTATCACCATGCTGCAGAGGTTTGGTGGAAGGGAATAGAGAACAAGTTAACTAGAATGGATAAGTTGTCTGTGTATCGGGTGAGTGCTGATATTTCTCAACAGTTAGCGATGTGGGCAGAGCGAACTATGCAAATACAAGCAACCATACAAGATGGCCATTTGATGTTGAGCTGCGAGAAGGGGACGCTTGAAGTAACTTGTGAGCGTTGGAAGTAAGCTAAGTTAGCGGGCTAATAGTGTGGCGGTATTTCGTCGCGCAGGCTACTGCCTCCTTCAACTGGCATGCTATTAGCCATTTGTATTTTTAGTGCTTTAATTTCTTTGTAAAGCAACTCGATTTGCTGCTGTTGTTTGTAAACAGTTTGATTGAGCTCTTCAATTAAGTCTTCAGTGAAGCTAAGTTTGATTTCAAGATTGGTGATGCGCTCATCAACTGACATATATTCCCTTTAATGCTTTATAAAAGCTTGATACGTGTAAGCATAGCTGATTAGGGGCTCATCGAGCAAATGTAGATTTGAAGCATTATGATAGGCACTTCAGTTGAAGAAGCTAATTAAAAATGACCCATTTGTCTCCTCGCATTATTTTTTTGATGAGTTTGTCTCCTTTGTTGTGGGCAAGCAATGCGGTTTTGGGGCGTATGTCAGTTGGTATTGTTTCTCCTATGACATTAAATATGTTTCGTTGGGTTTTTGCTGCTTTAGTTTTGCTTCCCTTAGGCTGGCGAATTCTTAAGAAGCAAAGCCCTTTATGGAAACATAAGACACGTTTTTTTCTTTTGGGCTTGTTTGCTGTGGGTGGGTACAACACGCTCCAATATTTATCTTTGCAAACATCAACACCTATTAATGTGACTTTGATTGCAGCATCAATGCCTATCTGGATGTTGTTGATTGGTGCAGTTTTTTATGATGTTCGCCCTGAATGGCGTCAGCTTGTTGGTGCCTTTATTTCCATTTTAGGGGTGATGGTGGTTCTGTCTCGCGGTGATATATCGGCATTGTTAAATATCCATCTGGTCGTTGGAGATTTATTTATCTTGTTTGGAACGATTATCTGGGGTTTTTATAGCTGGATGTTAACGAAGCCTGGTTCAAGCAACGAGCGTCAGTGGCATTGGGCTGAATTCTTGTTGGCACAAGTTATTTTTGGTTTAATTTCATCGATTGCTTTTTCAGGTGTGGAAGCAATGACAGGTACTTTTCATTTTCAGTTCAACGCTTGGGTATTGGCTTTGTTGATTTACATCGCGATTGGGCCATCCATTATTGCCTTTAGATTTTGGGGTTTGGGGGTTCAGGAGGCCGGCCCTGCTGTCGCATCATTTTTTTCTAATTTAACGCCTGTATTCGCAGCTGTTATGTCTGCTGTTTTGCTTGGCGAGATGCCTCAGTTATTTCATGCTTTGGCTTTTTGTTTAATTTTGTTAGGTATATTGGTTTCATCAAAAATTAAACTACGTTAAATACAGAGTTCAAATCGGCCATCTTCCATTTCTGTTTGCGGCCTAATCCAGTAGTCTTTAGTTTGTAGTGATTCATAGACATACGCCATTTCTAAAGTGGCTTCAATTTTTGCTAGGCCAATCACGCGATAGTACCCACCAGTTTTTAAATGTTTAAGTTGGCTACCTATGGGAAATTTGCCTAGAGGGCTTTGAGGAAGATCCATGGGGTTATTGAGTCAATTCGTTGATGAGGTAATCATCATATAAGATATTCATATGGATCAGCAGTTAGAACTAATTCTTGAGTTATGGGAACCATTACAACCTTTAAATATTCGAAAAATGTTTGGGGGTTATGGGGTATTTAAAGATGGTCTGATGTTCGCTATTTTTATTGGTGGTGTTCTTTATCTTAAGGTAGATCATTTAACAAGCTCAGACTTTTCTAAGCGTTCATTGAGGCCATTCTCTTATGAACGGATGGATAAAGCAGGTAAAAAGAAAGTAATTGAGCTATCTTTTTCAGAAGTTCCATTGGATATATATGATGAGCCGCCGATGGCAATTGAGTGGGCTAGAAAAGCATTAGGAGCGGCTCTAAGGGTTAAGAATGCCTGAGATTTATTAGCTGAGTTGCATCGTTTATCTATGAAGGTTGTTTCGGAAAGTGGATAATTGCGCTCATGCATCAAGAACTCAGGTTAACGGCACTTCACCTGTTAAGTATCTCAGACCCAATCCTAAAGGGGCAGGGTGTTGCTCGTTTACGCGAAGACTATTTAAATGGTCATGTTGCTTTAGATGTGAGTAGAGGTATCACTGATGATGGGGTTGTGATTCCTGGTCGGCCGGAGAACCCTATATTGGTGAACCCAGGGTTGGTGAAGCGTCGATCGATGCATACGCAAGAGGGTAGAGCTGTCTTAATCCACGCATTGGCGCATATAGAGTTCAATGCGATTAATTTGGCTTTAGATGCTATTTGGCGTTTTCCTCATATGCCTCAGCAATATTACGAAGATTGGTTGAGGGTTGCTCAAGAAGAGGCTTATCACTTTGATTTATTAAATCAGCATCTCAAGGTTCAAGGCTTTCAGTATGGGGATTTCCCAGCACATAACAGCTTATGGGAGATGGTGAGTAAGACCACCGATTCTTTATTAGCTAGGATGGCTTTAGTGCCGCGCACGATGGAATCAAGAGGGTTAGATGCTTTACCGCCTATTCAAGAGAAATTGGCTCAAGCAAATGACCCTGAAACAGTCAAAATCTTACAAATTATTCTGAATGATGAAGTGGGGCATGTGCAAATTGGCAATTATTGGTTTAACTATTTATGCCAACGAGAGTCTGTTGATCCCATTAAGGCTTATGCTGATTTGATGGAAAAATATGAGGCACCTAAATTAAGAGGGCCTTTTAATTATTTGGCTAGAAAAGCTGCAGGGTTTACGGAGGCTGAGTTATTGGCCTTAGATATACATCCGTAACTGAGATTATTTGTATTTGATGGTGCCCCAGGAGAGACTCGAACTCTCACGCCTCTCGGCACCGGCTTCTAAGACCGGCGTGTCTACCATTCCACCACCAGGGCTAATAAAAAAGCCTCTAAATACACCTTAGAAGCTTCTTAGTTATTTGGCTCCTCGACCTGGGCTCGAACCAGGGACCTACGGATTAACAGTCCGGCGCTCTACCGACTGAGCTATCGAGGAATAGACCGAGATTATAGCCTTATTTTTAAAAGATGCCAAATTTTCCATGTCTTTGTTTTAATATCCCCTATAACTCATTCATCTGACTGGAAAAATGCAATCAACTATCTTGGCCCCTATCAGTTTTGTAGGCTTACTCGTTATGTCAAATGTCTTTATGACTTTTGCTTGGTATGCCCATCTCAAAAACTTATCCGATAAACCTTGGTGGATAGCTGCAATTTTAAGTTGGGGGATTGCATTTTTTGAATATGCATTACAGGTGCCAGCCAATCGAATTGGTTTTGAGCATTTCAATTTAGCTCAGTTAAAGATTACGCAAGAAATTATTACCTTAGCTGTTTTTGTGCCATTTTCAGTTTTATATATGGGGCAGCCATTTAAGATTGATTTTATTTGGGCTGGATTATGTCTTTTGGGTGCTGTGTACTTTATATTCAGATGATGAATTTAGAAGTAACTACCTGGAACTTGGCAAAAGATTTCGTTAAGCCTATTCGGTATGAAGCTTTTGTTAAGGCTCAATCTATCCCCGAAGAAGAGGAGTGGGATCATCTTGATACGGTAGCTTGGCATGCTGTATTAACAGTTGATGGTGTTGCTGTAGGCACGGGACGCTTAATTATTAATGGCGCAAAAGCAAGAATAGGGCGTATGGCTATAGATGCCTCTCATCGAGGGAGGGGGTTTGGTAAGGCAATTCTTTTGAAGTTAATAGAGGTTGGAAAAGAAAAAGGCGTACAAGAATTTATCTTGCACGCCCAAGTTCACGCAATTTCTTTTTATGCTCAATCAGGCTTTGAACCTCATGGCCCGATCTTCGATGAAGTGGGTATTGATCATGTTGAAATGCGCTTAGAGATTTGATTAAAAATCAAAAGTGGCTGTAGCTCTGATGATTCTTGGGGCTCCGGGGTAAAGCATATTAGCGCCAAAGCTTTGACTTACATCTCGCCAATAGAACTTATTAAAAATGTTTTCTACAAATACGCGATAAGTAGCTTGGGCTTTACCAACTCTATCAAGATACTTTAGGCCTGCATCAAACTTGTTGTAACTTGGCGCTTGCATTGTATTTTGCATGTCGATTGGCTTCCCTGAGCTATAAGTCCAGCTACCTTGAATACTTAAGCGTTCGTAGTTGGGTATTAAATAATCAGCATTAACAATGCTTCTCCAGTGTGGGATGCCAATAGCTTGTTTGCCATTTTGAGTCGGGTCAGTGACTGCGCCTGATTGATCAGCTCTCAAATACATGGCGCTAGCGAGTAAATTTAGACGATTAGTAACTTTTTGAGCTAGTGAAATTTCTGCCCCACGGTTAGTTACGGTTCCTTCTTGGTAAAGCTTATAAAGTATGCCGCTATCGTAGAGTGAAAACTCATTAGGTCGCCTCATTTCAAATAGTGCAAATGTTAATAGCGAGTCAGGATTAATCGAGAACTTACTACCTATTTCATATTGCTCTGTTTGTTTAGGGGGCATGACTGTTCGATTTACAAAACTATCAGATAGAGCGATAGTTCCAGGTTCAACCCCTTTACTGTAACTTATATAGTTCGTTATTTGAGGGGTTAGTGCATAACTTAAACCAAGTTGCGGTAAGAGCCACCATTTGTTTAGCTCAGCATATGGATTGCCGTTGGTTACCTCGTATGCTTTTTGGCGCATTTGCATGACTCTTAGGCCGGTAAATAATTTTGCTTGATCATTTAAATTAATCTGGTCATTGAGAAAAATGCTAGATTGACTATGATCCAAAATTTTATGAACTACACCAGGTCCATAGCTACTAGGATTTGGCAGACCACCGTAAAAAGGCGAAATTGGATTTCCAAAATGGTATAAGTTATCTTGCCCATTAGGTGAGAGATAAGGATCGCCATAAATCGAATTCCCTTTATATACAGATCGAATTAATTCATCAACCCCAATTGTCCAAGAGTGTTTCATTCCTAACCACTGATGGTTCCCTGTTAGACCGGTTTGAATTTGATCGTTTCTTCTTATTTCCCCTAAGCTTCTAAAGTCATAAGCATCATAGTTACCATTGGAGCAGAAATTCATGTGCCATCCAGAGGAGTCTGTGCACCCATAAGCATAAAGAGACTGATCATTTATTTTTACTTCACTATGACCTAAGTTAAAAAATCCTTTCAGTGAGTTGTCAATTTCATGAGTAATTTTTAGGCTTGCATTGGTTGAAATAATGTCCGTTGGCGGTACCCATGAATAGCGTCCAAGCATGATATCCGCTGGCACATTGGGAAAGCTCATATTAGGGGCATCCCCCAGCATCATCAAAGAAGGAACTGATCTTTCACTTTTGTTTTGATACTCAAAATCAAACTCAACTTTAGTTTGATTACTGATCTTTGCATCGATAGCTATGCTTGCAAAATCTCGTTTACCTTCAGCGCCAGCAACAAATGGCCTGATATTCTCATGTGCTGCATTAATGCGAATACCTAGGGTTTTGGCCTCATCAAAAAAAGTTCCGTAATCAACTGCGGTATAGGCGGTGCCTCTTTCACCAGTGCCGACAGTAAATGATGTTACTTCTTTAGGGCGCTTAGTTACAAAATTAACGATTCCTCCAGGTGACGCTGCGCCTACCTCGAGAGCGCTAACACCCTTAAGAATTTCCATACGTTCTTTATTTTCAAATGCGAAATTTTGTTCGCCGGTAACCGTTAAACCGTTTACTCTAAAACTTGTTGCTGGGTCCAATTGAAAACCACGGACATATAAATTTTCATAATAGCCAACAGGTGAATAGTAGTCGCCAATTGAGGCATCTAAGCGAACAGCTTCAGACATAACCTTTACTTGTTTATCGTCTAAAAGATCACGTGTAATAACTGTTACTGATGCAGGTAAGTCTTTTAAGTTAACTTCTTGAGTACCGCCAGGGCCTGCAATCATGGCACTTTTTGCCACATAACCAGTGCCTTTTTCACCAGTCACCACCACGGGGGATAACTGGGCTTCTTCGGCAGAAACTTGAGAGTTGATGATAAATAGCAGGGCGCAAGCGCCTGCAATACGGTTTAGTTTTGGCATATAAGCCATCGTTAATACTCCTTATTTAAACGATGGCGAGTTTGGGATGCGATTTTGGACGCTTCCCTGCGCTCGCATTATCGAGATCAGGTTCAACGGGTATTTCTCACCCACATCCGATAAGGCTAGATGCAGGACCCCGAGCTAATATCTAAAACTTCTAGATAGCCACATTATAAATACTTTTAGTATTCGAGTGATGTCAGCAATTCTTGGATGTATTTTTCTGTTATTTGAAGGCGTTTTTGAACACCACCGCTCACTATGCGATAGGGAATCTTGAGGCTATCTAATTTAGCTTGGATTCTGTAATGAACCTTGGCTTGAGCGAGTGGGCCATCGCGTTGGATGCCATCGCTTTTCCATGGAAAATCAATTTGCGTGAAAAGTGTCAAATCGTAGTCATGATTTTGAGCAATTTTCTTAACACCCTGGTCGGTAGCGCCAAAGACAACTTCGCTATAAATACCTGTTAGCAAAGGTGTTGTGTCACAAAATAAAAATACAAGCTCAGGGTTCTCATGCTCAAGAATTAATTTCGAAGCTAGTTCTTTTTCAAGATTCTTTTGTTCAAGGGCGATGAGTGCTTGTTCTTCTGCTTTAGGCGTTCTTTTTTGATTTTCCACAAATAAACGTAGTGCCTCAGGCACAAACGCTGCAGGATATTTTGTTCGATACAGAGCAGTCAAATTTTGAGCTAAGGTTGTTTTGCCAGTACATTCGGCACCAATAATGGCAACTTTGATAATGTGGCTCATGCTTTGTTACCTTCTGAGCCCATCAGCTTTGACCATTGGTGCCAGCCTAAAACACATAAAGCAATAAATAGCCCATACAGCACAGCTGTTAAATACAAGCCCTTAAATATATAAAGCCCAATATAAATAACATCAACGAAAGCCCAAACTAGCCAATTCTCAATCCACTTATGAGCGCTCATATAAGTTGCCACCAAACTAGCTGCTGTTAAGAATGCATCGATGGTTGGTACGTCTGAGCTGGTGTATTGAATTAAAGCAAATTTAATCAATACGAATAAAGCCAAGCAAGCTATGACCATGTAAGTGATTGATTTGGCTTGGATGTGCTTAAACGTTATAGATGAAGTTGTCTTTTTAAACCATTTAATCCAACCGTAGATAGCTAAAACGACAAAAACTAATTGAAGGGCGGCATCACCAAATAGCTTGGCATCTTGAAACACCCAGCTATAGGCTAAGGAGCTGATAATTGCTAAGGGCCACGTTAGAACATGGCCTTTAGCATTTAATGCCACGCAAAACAATGACAGTACAAAAGCAATGATTTCTAAATTCATTAGAACTGATTAGGCTTTTCTTAGCAAGAAATCAGCAGTCACAGCTGCAGCATCGGGGGTGAGCGCACCTTCTAAGATTAATTCTGCAGCGCTTGCGAAAGGTAGGCGTATAAACCCTTCAACTTCACCATCATTATTTTGAGGATTAAAGTCATCAGGAAGTTCTAGGTCGAAAATAAACAGGCTCTCATCGTGTAGGCCTTTGGGCTCTACAACACGTTTGACGTGGATAACGCCAATCGGGTCAATCAATCTAGCTAAATTTTCTGGAATGCCGGATTCTTCCCAAAGCTCTCGAAGAGCACATTGTTGTGGCGTTTCATCAGCACTAATGCCTCCTGCAGCGATGTTGTCCAACATGTTGGGGTCTGTGGCTTTGGTCATGCTACGTTTTCCCAGCCAGATTTCTTTATTTTGGGTATAGCCATTGATATGACAGGCTCTGCTATGAAAGCCTAAAGATCTAAAAATAGCGCGTTCTACTCTAAAGCGCTCATGACCTAGCTCATCAATCCATGCAAACTCTTCGCCTCGCCAACCGGGGACTAAGCCTTCTTCTTTAAGGAACTCTGCTAAATCTCTTAATTCTTGGCTTAATAGTGTGGGAGGTAATTTTTCTAATTGAAGATATTCGCCAAAACGAACAAGTGCATTGCTTTCCGTTTCTTCAATATAACGCTCAATAATGGGCACATAATCTGGCTGAATATGGCCAATAATATGAACGCCATAGCGAACTCCCAACCAATGATGCGGAACTGGTCTGATCGAAGTTTCGAGCAACTCCTCGAGTGCAGCTCTAGTTGTGGCGGAAATTAATGACATATCTACAATATTCTCAAATATCGCTTGATTATCGTCTAAAGCTAACCATTAGCATCATAATCAATCTAACATTCACATTATTAACGAAAAATATAGAGATATGAGTCAAGAAGCCATTTCCGAGTCTGAAGATTTTGAACCTTTGGTGCAAGCTGGCCACCCAATTTGCTCATCAGAGTCGTTGGTTGACGGAGAGGATGGTTTTAGGTTCCAGGTGAGAACCTCCGATATTGCCCAAAGAGTGGGTGGTGTAGATCACCGGATTGATGAAACATTGCCAGCTTTCTTAATTCGTCACGATGGTATGGCCCATGCTTACCTTAATCGTTGTGCTCATGTGGCGATGGAATTAGATTGGCAGCCAGGTAAATTTTTTACACAAGATAAAACAGCGCTTATTTGTGCATCTCATGATGCTCAATATTTACCAGATACGGGAGAATGCATTTCAGGGCCTTGCCCACGAGGCGCTACTCTTATTAAGCTGGATGTAGAGGAAAAAGAAGGCAAGATTTTTCTGTGTCAAGTTGTTTAAGAAAAATATTTTTTGACGATTACATTTGTTAAATTATTTTTTAGTTAATTTAAAAATGGGTTGCCTATTTTTTGTGCAAGTAACTTCAAGCCATGTTGTATAAGACTTTTTCTATTTTTTAGAGGAAGTAGTCCACAGAAGCTGTGGATAAGTTTTAAAAAATTTTGAGAAAAATAATTTTTTACCCCTATTGACATTAATCTGAAAGATAATTTTTATAAATATTTTTATGGAATCTATGCTCTGCTACTTAGCCGCAACATTAACAATGGTTTCCTTGGGTTGATTTATGGTTGCATAATTGAGGTGCAGCCCATTGTTGCAGCAAATGCGATTACATTACTGTTATCGCTTTGTATTTTGTGGATAAAAATCAATGAATAAATTATTAATAGCACTGTTTTTAAGTATCGGGCTTGTTGCTTGTGCATCAGCTCCCTTAACTAATGCTGATGGTGAAAGCCTGTCGGATGTCCAAAATAAATTGCTGGGTGATATGCCTTTGCCTGGTGGGTCACGCATTGATAATGAAAAGTCTTTGATTTTGGGTAGTGGTGATGGTTGGGCAGGTCGCGTGGCAATTAATTCTGCTCAAAATGGTACGGAAACTTTTAATTTCTTTAGAGATCAGTATCAAAAATCTGGGTGGACCTTAGTTTCTTCAACAAAAACTAAAAATAGTATTTTGGTGTTTATTAAAAAAGATAGAACGGCAACCATTGAAATTGAAGAAGGGTCATTTGGTGGTAAAGCTTCAGTTACGCTTACCGTTGCTCCAAGAAGTACAGTTATTCCTCCAGTTGGAAAATAGTAGGGGATAGTTCTTATGAAGATTAAACCTGGATCTTTGTTATATGCCTTGGGTGTTTGGCATCATTTTTGGAAATTGGCTGGTTATCCTTTAAATCGTTATGCACTATTAGTACTACGCGCTAATGTCCAAGTGTGGAAGCTTAGAAGGTCAAAATAATTTAGAAGTTAGTTTTCTCTGCTTTAAATAATTTAATACCTACAGTTGCAACGCCAATAATTAGCATGGTTCCTAAAAAATCTCCAAGTGCCATGGCAAGGCTATCTCTGATATAAAAAGTGTAATGTTTTTGTAAAAAATAACTCAGTGTGAATTGGGTAACAAAAGCATGGATGAGGTTGCTGATCACGGATAAAACGGGAATCTGCCAATATTTGAGATTGCTTAAATCTAGATGAATATTCAATTGTTTCATCGTAAATCTAATGGCAATTAAGCTAGCTAGGCTACTACTTGTCGCAAAAGTTAGCCAGATGCTGATATTTTGATCCGGTAAGATATTGATGGCTGAGATGAATAAAGCGATGCAGTCCCCGATAGCTCCCCAAATGCCAAATAGCATGATGCTAAGAAGTCGGCTGCCAGCAGGTAAAAAAATGAGATAAATCCAACCATCATGAACAAGGACTTCTGGGGATAGCTTAGTTATTTCTAGAGAAATGAAGTAAAGCGATAAAGACACCAGAACCATGAGCAGTCTTTGAAGAGTTGGGTTCTTGGCAAAATTGACCGACATAGCTTACTTTTATATCCTTCTTAATTAATAACAAATTAAATTAAAAGGACTTGATTGGGTATAGGGGCTTATCTCTATCAGAGTAGGGGAATATTAATATTCCGTAAAAATATTGGTTTTTTCAATAAAATCTAGTTGTAATTTTTAGCACTTTAAAGGTTACAATAATCCTCAACATGACTAAAAATCAGAGCCCTGATATTTATTTTAGATTCCTTAATTTGGTTAAGGTTCTAGCTGAAAATGGTTCAAAGGATTTGGATAGTACAGCTAAACAAATCTTGGAAACTATTTGTTTACATACTTACGCCACAAAAGAGTATTTAACCGTCTCAGAAATTATTTCAATGAGTGATATTGGGTCGCCAGCGACATTGCATGCCCGTATTAAAAAGATGGTCGCCATGGGGTATGTGAGCTTAGATGTTCAAAAAGATGCTCGTATTAAAAAAGTTATTCCAACAGCTAAGGCTTATAAGTATTTCGAACAGTTAAGCAATAATTTGGTGGCTGCTGTTACCGGTATTTAAAGTTTTGATGCCTTAGGGCGCAGGGTCATCTAATCTAAATAAATATTTGTGCAAAGAATCCATCAGTAATACGTTGGCTTGTTCATCTGATAGTTTTTTCTCACGTACAAAGTTATCTACGCCCTTAAGTAATTTCTTAAAAAGCTCAAATTGTTCAGGTGTATCAATTTGAACCTCTTTGCCAGTTGCTTCAGCGATGAGCATGGGGCATAAAAATCCTAATTCAGTTGTGATAGATGCTTTGTAAGCTTGAATGAGTGAAATGGATTTAGTTAACTCGGTTTGGAGTGGGTCATGTGCTTCTGCAATCAAATTGATATTTGACCAGTAAGCAAATAAAAGAGAGACTCTTTCAACAATCGCTTGTGTGTCATTGCTAGATAGATGTTCCAGATGGGCTTCAAAAGCATCTGTATTGTCCGCGTTGAAGATAACCCCAATTTTTTCTTTTAGAAGCGATATGAGGTGATCAATCGAAAAATTTTCTGACATGTGATCTTTCAAGAGTGTGACTTGGTCCCGCCAACAGGAATCGAACCTGTGTCTACCGCTTAGGAGGCAGTTGTACTATCCACTGTACTATGGCGAGCATCAAAATAGGGCGCTAGCTTACCATCCGCAGAGAGTAAGCACAGTATTTGCTATATCTACAATTAAAGTCGGGTTGAAATACGCCATAAAAACCAAGCCCAAAATTAATACGATTGCTAATTTTATTAGAATTAACTTTGTTAAGAAAGACATAACTAATTCGTGCTTGGAGCGATATGGGGTCTAACGATAGCCGATTCTTTGATGGGTATATTAACTGCCCCGGCAAAAATGCCTAAAGCAATTGCAATGAGCCAAACGATGTTATAGCTCCCCATTCTGTCATATAAATAGCCGCCTAAATACACGCCTAAGAAACTGCCAATTTGGTGTGATAGAAAGGCGAACCCAGAAAGCATGGCCATGTGTTTAATGCCAAATATTTGTGTAATAAGTGCGTTTGTAACGGGGACTGTTGAGAGCCATAGAACTCCCATGACTACAGAGAAAATGTACACAGAGCCTGAGCTAATCGGAAGCAATAAGAAAATGCTAATCGCAATTGAGCGAGAAACATAGATGGCTGCAAGAATTAAGCGTTTGGGAAATTTTTGACCGAATACACCCGCATAGTAAGTGCCAAGTACATTAAATAAACCAATCAATGCTAAAGCAATGGTGGCCAATTCAGGGTTGCTGATGCCTGGATAAATTTTTGACATGTCACGCAGGTATGCTGGAAAGTGAACGCCAATAAAAACAACTTGAAAGCCGCAAACAAAGTAACCTAAATTAATTAGTAGGAAATTTTTCTCCTGAA
>Ga0228703_1000638_pt1 | contig 24171 bp, 43 predicted proteins | sample McNCre217_Aug_MG_3_FD_178020 | JGI IMG/M metagenome (GOLD analysis project Ga0228703, IMG submission 178020) | Freshwater microbial communities from McNutts Creek, Athens, Georgia, United States - 29-17_Aug_MG | ecosystem: Environmental > Aquatic > Freshwater > Creek | place: USA: Georgia... | reverse complement strand
CAGTACGTACTTTGGCGTACGGCTTTTTGCCCAAGGTAGGGTTAGGCACTGCTGCCCAGAGTTTTTCAATGTGTTTTTCAATCTGTGCAAGGGCTGCATGATTTTTAACACGTGGATACTGTCCATTAACTTTCACACTGATAAAACTATCACGTGGATTGGGGTCGTAAATGAATGCACTGTAGGCAGATTGCAAATCAAGTTTGAGTGCAATAGCATCGGCCTTTTGTTTAGGAGAGTAAAACTCCCAACCAATTGCGTTGCGGCGCTTTACGTCCCACGCTGCAAAATGTTTATCGGGTGCTTCCTTGAATTTAAGTACTTTTGCTTTCATTGCAGTTCCTGTTTTAGTTAAACATGATTAGAGTATAACAGAAAACGGTTTAGCTGCAACCATTTATTTGCAATTTTTGTCTTTATTTTTGTCACAACTTTGGGAGGAGCTGCCATGACTGCCGCCCCAAAATGGGAACCAGCTGCTTTTTGTAGTACTTTCGCTTGCTGGTGCAGCAGTAGTACTCTTGCTCGGGGCTGTAGTTGAAGACTTTGCAGGAGCTGCACTAGCATGCCCCGAACTTGAGCTTGAGTGCCCGCTAGAACTAGAATGGCCCCCGCCGCCTCCGTGGCCGCCACCACCCCCACCACCGCCTTTGGCGTTAACAGTGCAGGACATAAACAAAACAAGTGCAAGAGTTAAAAATGTTTTCATATACGCATTATACAACATTTGAGATTTTTAGTAAGACTGTTGTATAAATACAACATAAAGGATTTTTACCATGATTACCGAAACAAAAGTTCAAAACAGATCAACAGATACTGTCCCATTTTATTTAGACCTGGATTTGCCTGTTTTTGCATCATACAAGCCCGTACAAAATCAGTTAATTGCTGACGGAAAATTAACCTACACCAACACATATAGCACAGACAATTTAACAGCCACTAGAATTAAAGTGTTTGACAGTTTTGAAACTTGGTCTACAATTGAAACTTTGTACACTCCAGAAAACGTAGTAACGTACAACAATTATTTAACTGAACATGCTCCTGTATTTGGCAACAACAGCCTTACTATCACAGGAATTAACTATGCATTTACAAAAACCATTACTTACAATTTTCCCGCAGGATCATTGACTACCAGCGGTGTACCACTAAGACAGTACATTCCATCTGTTGTCCAAACTCATCCTAATTTAACAGATTTGCAAGCATTTGACGCACAAGTAATTGTTACATTTTCCTACAGCGACGACACAGATTATAATTCTAACTCATTTAACGAAATAGATATTTTTAAAGAGATCGCAACAGCCGGTGCCACTAGAACTGTGCATTTTGCAAAAGTATAAAAACAATAATAAACTTCAAATAAAAACCGCCCTAGGGCGGTTTTGTTTATTCTGCGTTCTTACCGCATCTTGCTCGTTTAGCGTTTGTTAACGCTCCGTAATCAACAGGCCATTCGGCGCCTGGTGCGAGCTCTACGGCATTGGCTGGAAATTTATATTGCACCCCAGCTTGTTGCATGATCTGTGCAACAGGTACACGGAACTTGGTCAGATCGTTGCCTAAGTTAACATAAGGCTTGGTATGCGGGAATGCCCAACCTGCGATTTGTCCTGTGGCATTGTTGATGACAATTTTGTAGTATCCATGAGGTACAATAATGTCTTTTTTCGCGCCAATGAACTCATCACCAGCGCCATACATAGCTCCAACGAATATTGTAAAACTTTGGTTCTGTTGAACTGCCCAACCACGTACTGAAGTTTCCAGTAACTTCCAGATTCCACGGTTTAGACTTCCGTGTTGCGGATACATGTTTGTCATCAAAAAACTTTCGTACTCCACTTGTTGTGACCATGATAGATCACCGTCTGGAGCAGCATGTCCTTTGTCGTAACCTGTGCCTGCGTAATCATCAGGGCGAGCGCCTGCGCCGCCTAAACTAGCATCGGCTACAAAAGCGTTGGTACGTGGAAAGCACCCCAGTGCATTTTGTGGTAACAATGTATAAGCAACGTATACCGGAACCTTGACAGGAGCATCATATGCTACCAGATATGCTTCGCGGCAAATAGGTGTTGCTGTACGTGCTGTTGTAGCAAACCCATATGGGCTATGTACTGCACATGCTTGCGGATTTAATGGGGGTCTTTGATCCCATGCAAAACTCGAGATTGAGGTTACTGCTAATAGAATCGATAAGATATATTTTTTCATCGAAAGTCCTTTATAAACAGGTATTTACCTGTTTTAGGACCATTTTGCTATCATGGCATTTTTTAGATCAACAGTGTTGGCCAATTTGTTTTGACGCATATACTGTATGACCTTGTCTCCCATGACCTTTTCTGGATCACCGGGCTTTCTAGCATTGGCTAATTCAGTAGATAGGCCCTGGTCCTCATTGGGGTAACGTGCACCGTAGTGAACCATGTTAAAGCGTAATTGATTTGCTTCTTGGCTTAATTCTTCTTTGTTCTTTTTAAAGATCAACTCTATCCACTGTTGTAATGGACTGATACGACCGTGTCTTAGACTCATTGACTTCTTCATCGGCCCTTTAAAGCTGGCAGCAATCTTAGACACACTAACTCTTCCTTTGGGTGCCTGTAGTATCCAACTCTTTGTGTCGGTGTAGAAGTAAATCGGTATTCCTTGTGTCTTTGCAAGAATGGCCAATTGGCGAATAACAGGACTACGGAATTCATCGTGGTCTGTTACCAATTGATGTATTTCTTTAATAATTCCGCCGATTGGTATAGACGGAGTTTTACTAAACACGCGGTCTTCGCTTTCTCGTGTACGCTCATTGGAGTTATCACGTTGCCACATGCCTTCCCAATAGTCAATGGGCTTTACTTTATAGTTGTGTGCTAACTTGACACCATCTAGTACAAACATAACAGCATGCGATCCCGGAATACGTGCATGGTAGTCTCCAACCTTGCTGCGAGTTGTACTCATATAGTACGGATAACCCTTAGGGGCAATCTTACCTTCAACTGGGCTACCAACGCTGCTGGTTAATTCAAACTCTCCGCTTTGTAGTATACGCAAAGCCGGGCGTGGGCTAGTGTAATGATATAGGATGCTGGTTGCGCCTTCGGTTAAATCAGTTTCTTGCAGGTTGATATTTTGAAACCAGTCAGCTGGAGCTGAGAAAGGCCGACCAGTGGCCAGCAATACAATAAGAGTATTATCGTTATTTGTAACTGCAACTACGGGGACTTTTTGTCCAGCCATATTGTAGAACTTACGTTCCCAGTATGGCATGTTATTCGGGTTCCCGTCCTCGATATCAAATTCGTCCTCCCAGTCCCAGTTACGGTCTAGATTATCTTGCGAAACAATAGTGGCGTATCCAATAATTGGTGCTTTAACATACTGAAGAAGGTATGACTTTGTTTCATGCCTAGGAGCAAACATGTCATCAGATTCGTCGACTGTATCTGTTGCTTTCTTTTTAAGTACAAACCCATTGGCAAATGGTGCTAGGGCCCACTCATCTGCGTTAACTTCATGTTCAAGGTGGCGCCAATTCTTAAGAAGAACAGTTACTGAATCGCTATAGCGACGAGGAGTATTTTCATCAATGTAGATACTAAAGACTGGCAGCACTTCATCGTAATAGGGATGTTCAATGTACACTGACTTTGATTTGTCTAGTAGGTGCTTTGCACGTACTAGTGCAGATGGTCCTGCTGCAAACATGTCATCATCAGACTCGTCTAATGCAGCAACGTCATCTGGAAGCGGTACGCCACGACGTTTTAATTCCAGTTTAATTAGAGTTGCTTTTCCTTTGTATGCTCCGTACTCCTCATCACTTAACGCTTGCAAGAGTGCCACTAGATTGTGTGTGCTAACATGCGATAAGTTTGATTTCTTTTTTGTAGCAAACATGTCATCTTCTGACTCAGCAAAGCGATGCACTGGTCTCAACATGTAAGCCGACTCGTCTGGCTCAAGTATGTCTAATTTATACTCGTCATCGCCTACGGGAAACATGCCATGCTCCCAACGTGCCATCCATTTCTTTCCTGGCTCGGCTGGGATAATCTCATGTATTTTCCAAACATCATCGCGTGAATCTTTTACCCAAATTTCCTTACCGGCTTGCATCAGTGCGGCTAGTTTACGTGCAGTAACCTTGGGTGCTGCAAACATGTCATCTTCGTCTACTTTTTCTACCTTGGCTAAACGTTTGTAGTAGTAAATGTCTTCCCCGAGATGATCTAAAGCAATTTCTCTAGCAACGGATACGTCACTAGTATGTTCTTTTTCTACTTCAATGCCACGCTTCAGTTGAGCTTGAACTATGGCAATGCTCTTGCCGTGTTTTTTAGCCAGCTGGGCAGGGGTTTTTGTGGGTTTATCCAGGAGACGAGATTGTTCTGTACTTGCAGAAGGGTTGGGTGATTCAAATAGATCCGTGATAAACATAAAATAACTTGTATATTAGTTATTTATATGGAACTAAAGCTAGTATGGAATCAAGCCCTATACTTTTAGCTGCCATTACTCTATGGTTACCATCTAGTATCCACCCATGTTTATCTGCAACAATAGGTTTTTTATTGACGTAGGATTGACTAAAGCTGTTGATATGGTCCCAGTTAATGTCAATTACTCTGCGGTAAGGATCATCTTGATGCACAAACTCAGGAGTCTTTAACTCCGACATGGGCACATACTTTAATACCCAGACCTTGTGTTTTAAGATAGGCTCTTCCAGATGGTAATCGTGATGAGTGCCTTTTACATACTTGAGAACCTGGCGACTGGTAAAGATTTTAGTCTTGCGATGTTCACCGGGTACATCGATTGTCAATTGTTTGTTGGGTTGTATTTGACCATTTAGTGCCATTGACAACTTTTCCAGTGTATCTTGCCACTGGTCATCTACGTGCAATATACCAATACCACCGTGCGATTGCCACAAGCGTATATTGGTTTCCCAATCGTCAATTAGAATGTTTGGTGTTTCGTCTGGCTGCTGTGCATATTTGTATTTTTCATGGTCAAATATGATTGAATCGGGTTGGTGGCGGTGTATGTGTTTATCTAGCCACTTGGTCTTTTCTTCGCTGCTTTGATCTACTGCACTTAGCAACGGACTGCTGAGTATGCTGTATCTGTTGGCCAAGTTAATTACACCAGACAGCAATTCCTTGGCATGCGGCATAGGCGGCAGTACGCTAAAGAACTCGGGCTGTTGTGCTATTTGATCAATGCCAATCTCTTGGCGGTGTATTTCACGCCAATACTCAACGCCGTGTTTACGTGCTATCTCACCAAAAAAGTCAGCAAGGACACCGTCCATGTCAACGTAAACAATCGGTCTAGTTTTGTAAGAATTATTAAGTTCAAATGATTTCACAGTCTAGTATTTATAATGCTAGTGCCTTGCGAAAACTTTGTAAATGATGTTTAACTGCGCCAGCATATGCGTTCTGTTGGCGTAGTGCAATTTCGTGCCCAATGCTAAAGATATTAGTGGGAGGCATAGTGACTCTAGCGTCACTTTCTGTGCCTTCTTGGCTAATAGCCAGACCATGCTTGCGAACCAAGTGCTTGATAGGAGCATTATAGCTCAAACAATGCATGTAAAGGTCTCTAAAACCCCTATTTCGTGCCCATGTCATAGCATAATCCATTAGCCCACTGGCAATGCCCTTCTGGCGGTATGCTTCTGCAACCATTACGCCAAACTCAACCTCATGGTCATTCATTTGTGCAATGTGTACAGTGCCCACAATTTCTTGATCCAAGTCTTCGGCTACCACAATGTGGTGCATGCTGACATTAGCAACCATGTCGGCCATTAGCTTGTCAATGCCTTCATAAGTGATGGCATGTCCAAAGTAAATGCTTAATGAACCCATTGAACGCTCTTTTAAGAACAAAGCGTACTTGGGCAACTCTTGATCAAAAAGAACTCGGTAAGTAATCATTTTAGTACATCATGTAGCCATTGCGCTTGGCCATTTTATAACGATATTCGCCCCATGCTATTAAGAAATCCCATACTGCTTTGCGAAAGTTCTTCATAATACCCAATCCTTTCGTGTATCGTACTGGCGAATCCAGTGTTCAACTTCTGCTGTAGTGGTCGGGTGCTTGCTACTTACGTACACTTCAAGCGCATCTTGGTAAGATGGTGCAGCAAATAGACTTTTGATCCATTGTAATAATTGCATCTCAGTTTCCTTTATTAGTGATTATACTAATATTTATGCTGCGATGCAACATCATCTCATGGTTTCTACTTAGTCACTTTGTCCATTTCAATACAAACAGCAATGCCTTCTGCTCGTCGTCTATGTCAACGTGCCATGTTACTTCTGCATCCTCGTATTCGGGGCGCTTGGGCTTGCCGTTGTACAAGGAGAATATTTCCCAGCCGGAGCCAATGGCAATGACATTGTTGTTAATGCCGTCATTGCCGGGCCCGCAGTACTCGCCAACATTTTCCTCTAGCCAGTCTTCGATTTGAGCCAATGCACTGCTGATAGTGCCACGGGCATAAGGATCATACTCACGAGCATGATTGAGTATGTTGGGGGTGATGTTGAATACAGCCATTTACTTTATCCATTTCAATGCAAACAGCATGGCCTTCTGCGGGTCTTCAATACTGCAATGCCATGAAATTACAGTGTAGCCTTCCCCATCTGATGTTTCTTTACCGTTCTTGAGTGTTCTAATTGACCAGCCCTGTCCTTCTCTGACAATGTTGCTGGTTCTATTATAGACAAATTCATCCCACTTGCCCACATTCTCATCGAGCCATTCAACAAGGTCTCTTAACCCGTTATTAGAATCCCTGCGAGTGGGAATTACATATTGTGAAATGTCAAATTCTGTCATTAAACACTCAAACTAAACATGATGGCATCTTGCTCATGGGCGAATTCAATGTATACAGAGCCATCTGAGCCATTAAAGATGTTGTAGCGTTGTGGTTCAGGTAGTGGCGGATTAGGCATATTCTCAGTTAACCAATTTCCAGCCGCAACAATCTTATCCCATTTAACTGGCATCTGTATACAAGTGCCATTAATAGACACTGAGCTAGTTGGCATCTGCATACAAGTACCCATTATGGGCGCTTGGTAACAACCTCGTCAGCAAGTCCGTATGCAACTGCTTCTTCTGCACCCAAGAAAGTATCAAACTTCATTGTGGCAAACAGTTCATCGTAGGTCTTGCCCTTGTTGTTGTGCTTGACATACAGTTCAGTGAGGCGCTTGTTCAGCCGCTGGCTTTCTTCAAAGCTGCGTTTGGCATCTTCAAACTGCAAATCTTGCACATGAACTGAACCGCTAGTACCAGGAGTGCCTGAACTAACACGGTGAATCATTGTGCGACTTTCTGGCAGGACTAGTCGTTTGCCCGGGGCGCCTGCTTGGGCAAGTAAACTTCCCATAGAGCAGGCTTGGCCAAGTACAATGGTAGAAACATCAGGCTTAATGAACTGCATAGTATCATAGATTGCGAGGCCAGCAGTAACGAGGCCGCCGGGTGAGTTGATGTAAAATAAGATATCGGCATCGGGGTTTTCACTTTCTAAAAAAAGCATTTGAGCAACAACAAGGCTAGCACTGTGTTCATTGACATCAGTGTCTAACATAACGATACGGTCTTTAAGCAAACGACTGTAAATGTCATAGGCACGTTCGCCGTTGGCTGTTTTTTCCAGTACGGTTGGTACAAAATTGGGCATTGGGTTCCTTAATTGAAGTTGACGGATTTAACTGATTGATACTGCTCTAATACCGATAAGTCTAACGGACCAACTAGATCTGCCAACGGTATACTACCGTTTATGTAGCAAGGTTGCCAGTCACCAAAGAATTCTCGGTGTTGCTTGTAATACGCATACATTATAGCATATCTTCTATTAGCTTCTTCCTGGGTTCTAGGAGAAAACCTAACAACAAAATCTGCACTGTAATGTCTAAATGGCTGAAATGCACCATCGTTGATATAAAGATCGTGATCTTCTGCTAGATCCATGATAGTTTTGCCAATTTCACAGTAGTTTAGCAGCACAGTTCCTGCGTCCCAAGTGTCTGCGAAATATTCGTAGTCGCTTGTTGACAACACATGATCCTTAGGCAATCCGTAATAGGTAACAACATGCCTGGGTTCTGCACCACGTGCTATGCTTTCGCAACGGTGAACAGATATATTCAACTCAGCCAATGCTTGTTTTACGGCAATAGGTGCATTAGACCAAAACGGATCAATCTGTGCATCAAGTAGTCCGTGATACAGTTCAAACATATGATGCAAATAGTTCAGAGTATCTTGATCTTGTATATCTATTAGAGTTCTATTAATCACAGGATTGTACTGATTAATTACAGTAACACAGTGATTAATTCTTTTTAATGCATCTTCGACCTGAGATTCATAGCTTCCAAATCCATAGAATCGTGTTGGATTATCAATTGCGTAGAGCTGTTGTGCTGTTTGTACACGCTCTACCCATTTGTCTACAAAGGCATTGTCCCGTAGACGATACTCTAAGGTTAATGTTTTGTTGTTTTGTGTATTTTCGTATTCAATTACGAGATTCATCTACTTATTGTAGCAGAATATCAGCATTTTGTAAAGTCTTGGTGTTTGAACCAACGTCTTTGTCCAAAACTTATCTTAAGGTGTAGATCGTAATGCTCGAAACGTTCACGCCAAGCATAGAAACTAGGGCCATGACCCCCGGACTTTTGATGTATGTCTCTACCGTAGTATTCTATGTGTTCCCAACGATCTATGTCCCATTGGTACTGATGCACCATTTCGTGGGCAAGTGTGTTCATAAACCATTGCGGACAGAACCATTTGTCCACTAGCTTGATGCGGCACCAGGATCCATTGTACTGCTCTTCATCTAACCAATAGCAAGTGCCCCAGCACTTTGGAATTCTACCTTGTACAATATTAGGTTTGGTTAAAACGCCATCAAACACATACCTGTTAATGATGTTGTATGCATAGGTTACATCTGCGTTTGTGGGGCGAAACTGTTTGCGGCGTTGATACGTTATGCTAGGTAACGGTTGTGCCATTATGCTACGAATTGGGTTATGTCTAGCCATGAAAAAGCCCTCGATACGGTATTTAAGTACCGCACAAGGGCTCTTTATAGCAGTGTTTAACGAACTGTTGTTTGCCCGATTACAGCACCTTCTTTTTGCAGGGCAGCATCGCGCTTGGCTTTGTATTCTGCATTATCCACTGGCATCAACGTAATACCTTCGGCTTTGGGTTCTGCTGTTGTGGGGCGGCCTTCAACTTTTTCGTCCAGTTCTTTGAATGCACGTTCCTTGCGTTCTGCTTCGGACACACGGTCACGGCGTGCATCAGATTCTTTACGCATGGTATTGGCATCGCCAATTGGCAGTGCAACCAAAACATATGTGCGAATCTTGTTGCCTTCTGCAACGTGGCGCATTTCGACAGTCTCAACCCCAGTAATATCAACATCGGGGCAAATACTACGCACAGTCATTTCCATTGATGTGCCGTTTTCTGTACCAAACATTTTAGTTTGACTACGAACACGACCACCTGCTGCCACACAAATCTTAGTGTAGGCAATGGTCTTGGCCATCATGTCTGCCATGGCAAAATCAATGCTGGTAGCTGTACCATTTTCATACACAGCGTTTGTGCTTTTAGGCAACTTGCTCATCCACTCAGGTGCTGTTGTGATAGCTTGTTGAGCCGATTGCGCCTGGTATGTGCGCTCTGCTTCTGCACGTTGGGCGTACTGATCAGCTGGTTTAGTTGAGCCGCATGCTGTTAACAAAACTGCAACAGCAACACAGATAAAACGTTTCATGGTTGTGACCTTTCGGTAGTTAATATGTCTGAATTATACAGGTAAAACCATTTTGGGTCAACCATTTTTCGGGTCAATGCGTGGTACACGAGCGTTCTCTGGCCAGTAGTCGGACCATTGAATTTTATCTTGATAATCATCAACCACGCCCGAACTAATACCAATGCACACCATTGAATCATCAGGGAATACAAGATGTGACCAGTATTCACCATTCCACCACCGCCAACTCATGGTTCGGTTCCGTCCATCATAATAACTTGCGTTCCACCATCCAACATGTGGTGGAGGACCACTGTGCCATTTACGACCAGCTTCAACTAATGCAAGCTGAGGCTCAATGATATGGGCGTGTTCACCGTTGTCAAGCAGAACAAGATAGCGATAGCGATAATGCCCGTCGAGCTTGTGAATTCCAGTGACTTTGCCTGTGTTGTTAACTGTCACGCCAGTGTGGCGGACGCAATCACCGACTTTGAATTTTGGTTCGGGTTTAATCAACTCAAAATCGTACTCGTTGTCAAAACCAAACTGAACATTGTGGTCGAACTTGACCTCAAACAGCAAGGATGGTGAATCACTCGCAATGATTGTTCCAGTGTCGCCAACTTTCCAGTAATTACCCCAAGCGGTAACGGCACGAACACGATCACCAACTTTGAATTTCGGCTCCGTATCAAACTTAGTCAATATAAGTCCATCTTCGTGGTTGTATCCCTGATGATACACACCGTGGTCAAAGTTGACATGATAAAGGTTGCCAATGACTGTGCCGACTGTCCCAATAGCACCATAGGACGGGCCGCTGATCGAACGTACACGGTCACCAACTTGGAACTTTGGCTTTTCTTCAACCAGTTTCAAATTTGATTGGAAATACTCCCTTGTATAGGCACCAAAATCAGAAGGGAACTGGACCGTACAAACATCCCCATAAGTTCTGTCAATGTAAACTTTGGTCACAGTTCCGATACCATCGTCACCGGGACAATGAACACTATCACCGACTTTGAACTTTGGCACCGGCTTGCATTCGGGCTTTGCACCTTCTAGTGCTGTAACCTTTTCGATAATCATTTCCGCCATGCTGCGGATTTGTTTAAGTTCGTTCATTTTGATTCCTTCTTAGGAGCAGGTTGTGAGTTCTTACGTTCACGTTTCAATTCTTTTGCCAACTTGTTGAAGGCACGTTTTTCTGACAGGGGCTTAAATTCTTTTGCCATGTTATTCCACCGAACGCTTTGCACTGTCAACAATGTCGTCAATTAGATCTTCAATCTCGTCAAACGCTTCGTCTGCTGACTGCTGACGATTCCAAGTCTCAATAAGAATTTCTAGCAGCTTTGCACGTTGTTCATCAGTCATTTAAAATATCCTTTTACAGCCATTTGTTCTTCGGGTGTAAGTTTGCTGAGTGCGTTACGTGCAAACTCTCGCTCTGCACGATCTTCATCACTCATTAAGTACTCTGCCCATTCTGCGCTGATAAAGTCACGTCCGTGCATACCATGTCGTGCAGCCCACTTGAGTTCTTCCACATCACTGATTTGATGTTCTTCATCGTAGCGCATCAGTGCCCACCAGCTGGCCTTATCCTGTTTGTAAACAATGTACATATGGCTCTTGGCCATCAAGTTCATGTCAAAGCGAATGCCGTATTCCGCATCACGTTCAATTGTGACCTTGACGCCACCTGCAATGGCATCTTGAATAAAGTCTGGAATTTCGATCATTGTGCTTTGCTCCTGTTACCATATTATAACATCAATACTTGTCCACCACTTGCCACTTGGAATTTTTTGTTGTATTTTGACGACAAATGATTCCTTGATACGTAAAGAAATTACGATCACGTGTATTACGTTCTACAAACATACGACATTGTGTATTTTTGTATACAAAATAAGGGCGCTCTGCTGGAATAGTGTGCACGTCGACTTCGCTTTCCCACACAACATCGTTGATACGCACAGGGCGCACTCGGATGTCAGGCAAATCGCTGCATACCATTTGTTGGTCTGCACGAACAGTTTGTGGAGATACTTCTTGCAATAACGCACCACGTTTAACGTCTGCTGCACTTGCACAGGCTTGTTCTTCTGTACGTGCAACGCCAACACCTTCTACAGTTTGCCAATCCAAGTTGACGTTGAGTCTATAACGAATGACACACTTGTAACCATGCGGACCCGGAACAACCAATCGTTGTACATCAGTTGGCTGACCAAAAATACTTTGTTTAGTTAAGTTTGTGGCCACACGCATGTAGCAGTCTGCTTGAGCTGCGCCTGCGACCATCAACAATAACAATGCCAGCTTTTTCATTTCTTTGCATACCGGTTAGGGTTAGCACACCCGATTCGAAGACTCCAAACCATAATACGTGCTGTTGCATTATACTGGCGATCTTCGTCGGAAAGATCTTCGGGATTCTTATCTAAGAGTCCTTTAAGTTTCAGTTGGCGTTCTGCGTAATTGACATGATAGTCAATATGGGCACAGTCGCGGCTTGATAACTTGATTTGTTTTAGTTCATTTAAGCTAGCTGGCTGCGTAGACACAGGTGCCTTGGACGCACAGCCAGCTAACAATGCCAGAACTATTAGGCAGCTACGCACTTTTCTGTACGGGGTTGCTTGTGGAATGTAACCACAGATTTAACACCTGCTTTTGCCGTTACTTCGTCGCAACCAGCGTTTCGCTGTACATAACGCACAGCCTCGCGGGTATTGAATTGAAGAACGAAAATAGCCTCATTGGCAAAATGTTCAACTTTGTTAGTTTGCATCTGAATCTCCTTTATGTGGATGCTTGGGTTTACGTTGATAAGAAAGTTTTGATTTAACTTGTTTTGGCTTGAACGGACTGTCGGGGTCGAACAGTGCGCGGTGTGCCCTTGGGTTTGGATTTGGGTTTCGTGGTAGTTTTAGCTTTGACCTTTCGACCATTTTTAAATTCCTCTTTTACATACCAGTCTAACATTAAACTATTAATGTGGCTGACTAAGTCTGTAGTTAAACTTTCTGCCATAAACCGAACAGGACAGTATCCCCATGTTCGCTTTTGCATAAACTCTTGATACCACTTTCTATGCTCAGCATTAGTGGGGTTAAATGCTACAATTGGCCTGCTACGCAAATACAGTAAACTCATTGTGGCTCCGTGTGTTAAACATAAGCAATTATACAGAAAAAAGATTTAATCTGCTGACATTGCTTTGGCAATAGCTTGTTCAATGTCACTAGTGGCATTGTCATCTAATTTGTATTCCAACCACTTTGCGCGATAACCCTTGCGGTCAAGCAGGTCCCACTCGCATTCAGTATAACCGTAGTAGTCTACGTCACTGGGTGCATGGTATGAATAAGAACCCTTGACTGAACTGTAGTCAATGACGCCAATTTTACATGGAATGCCAGCAAGGCAAAAATCCACGATTTCAATGTAGTCATTACGTTTAGCCATTTACTTGTCCTGTTTGTTTAACAATGCTTAGATTATAGCACAAAATGGATTTTACAAACCGAAAAATTTGTAATACTCAAGTATTACTCTTCATTTTCTTCTTCGTACTCTCGTTTTTCAGCGTCGAGTACTTTCTTCATTGCATCAATCAGCAGCAAGTAACCTTCGGGTTCTTGTTGTTGACTGCCAGCACCTGCCTGCGGACTCCAGAACTTGCGTGTATCCATCATAAATCCATCAATCCAAATGGCCTTAAGATACTCGGTTAAGAATTCTTTCAAGCTGACTGTATCACCGGAGCTAACCAATTCGTTAACTACAAAGCTAGCACGTACTAGACCGCTGTATCGATATTCTTCAGATGACAGCAGCTTGGCCACAAGGTTGCCTTTGCCATCTTTGCCCATCTTACGCAGGCCACTAAGTGGATCAAAGTGACGTAGCGGATTACTTTCATCTGCGGCCGAAGCCATCATGTAATCTATACACTTGGGCAAATCATCTAGCACATCAGAGAATTTAATATTGATGTAACCGTTATCCCAACCATGAGTGCCCAGATTGTCTCCCACGTATCGTTCAACAACACGATTTTCCAAAATGTGATCAAACACATCTTTATGGATCATCATAAAACCCACGTGGTGTCGTTGTCGTTGGTTGTATCCTTTAACAAACAAACGATGTTCGTGCACAGCTTCAAAGAACGAGTCTGCATTGAAGTTGTCTTTTTTAACTGCAATGTCGTGGTATTGATTTGCACCCAATGGCAGTTCAACTAGTTCCTCTTTAATGGCATTCATAACCATGTGTACGCCAAGTCCTGTGCAGTCCTCTGCGCCACCGTAGTCATTGTACTTGGCATAAAAGGGCATCATTACTGGTGCGTAAAATGGAGTAGTGTAACAAAGACTGTCTACTCCATTGTTCTTAACCAGTGCAAACACAACCACGTCTTGATTGTGGCGAATGTGTAGCTGCGATAGTCCACACGTTTGATTCCAGCATCCCATTATTTTCTCTCCATGTTTTTTAACACTTGCCAAACTTTCTTGGCATCTTCCTGATTAACAGCCTTGCAACTTTTAGAACAAAACTGTGCCCACCCACGTGCCCGATCTGCTGTCCTTGCAAGAAACAGATCAGTGCAATTTTTATTCCTGCACTGATAATATGCAGTAGATGCCATTACTGGATTCCCAGTTCCAATGCATATTCTTTGTCCAGCCTGATATGACCATAGTTATTGTCAGCTAGGACTTTGCTCACCTGGCCTGGAGCAACCTTGGCTTCAAACACCGTGGTGTGAATGCCCCACTTGGTGTTGCGGCCTGTGATACGTGTACCATTGGCATAGACAGCGCCTTGATTGGTAACTTCAATTGTGATTAGTTTGCGTTTCATAGTGTTACAACAAAGAGTCGTATGCAAGTTCATGCACAACATCGCCGTTTTTATCTGTTAGCTGCTCTAGCTCGTCATCGGTAAGTTCGATGCCATTTGTGTACTCTGCATAACAAAAGTATGCATCACAAAAGTCTGGATAGTCGCTGCTGTCAACTCCGTCAACTTGCAAGCTGCTGAGTTTAATTTCGTGTCCGTTGAGATTCATGATGTAGTCCAAAAGTTTCTATTAGGTGATTATACTGCGCAACACCTTTATAGATTGCATCAGCAAACAAATATTCGGCAAGTTTTTGAATCATCGTTTAACTCCAAATTGTCGTGAAATTCGATATGACACATTGCCTACTGCATTTGATTCTTCGATAAGGCCAGCACTTTCCAACTCGTCTTCTCTGTTTTTAGCAATAGCAAGGCATTCCCCTACAATCAACTCGGCGAACTTTGCATCAACCCACTCTTGGGGCAACAACGTATTTTCTGCATACCCATGCTCTTGACGAACACAGGACTCTGCTTGTTGTTTAAGTTCTTTAATTCGTTCGTTCATCATTACAAATCTCCCATGCCAAGTTTGTTACGCAATTTGTTGATAAAATGTGCATTAAGCAAAGCTACATCCAAGAGGGCAAACCCGGATACTACAACCAGCATACAAAGAAGTATCATTACCATGTCCATAACAAATTTCATACTAGTTCTCCTGTAGCATCGTTGACACAGCCTACATAGACTGCCTTAAATTTGCTATTGAACTTTGCTCCCCAATTGAAGGCTTTGATTGCTTCGTTGGCTTGTTCTTTGGTATCAAACTCCCACTCCCACTTAACCTTGTGCAGGTTAGGCAGGCCGTTCTCTACAGGGTGGACTTGGACGATGTGAAAGTGTTTGGTCATGTTATACCTCACAATTACTACGAAGTTCAGTCCAATACACTTCACCTTGTATGTCAGTTGATGTTTGGACTTGACAAAGATTAATACCAAAAACTTTACGGGGTTTTTTAATTACCGTTAATGTTTCGCCAATCTGGGCCATTGCTACTCGTTTCATACCGGGAGCATTGCTATCCCAAATAGTGATTCCAGCAACAGTGGGTGCGCCAACTGCCCCGGGCAAAATTCCCGCTGTATTTGCTTTTAGGCTCTTGACACGGATCATTGTGCCTGGTACGATATTTTTATCTAATGCCATTAGTCTACTCCAAAATGTTTCATCATGTCTTCAACACATCGTTTGACTTCCATGTCTTCACGATTCAAATCGCCCATGAAACGTTTTTGCACTACACCAATTGCAGTACGTGCAACCATCTCTGTGTACTGTTGCAGTTCATAAGTGGTCATTGTAAACATGGGATTACCCATAGCATTCTTGACTACCTGACAACCGGTGCTCTTGGCAAGATCATGTAGCTGTTCGCGATCGGTAATCATTCTGCACCCTCTTGCATCATCATTAACTCAGATGCTGCTTCAAAACCGTTAACACGAAACATTTCTTTACCATTGCGATTGATAACAACCATACAGATATCATCGTATTCGGCCCACTCAATGGCTTCTTGTATCGCCTCACTGAGATCTTTAGTCTCACACTTGACTTCGTCAAGTTCTTTACAAAATACTTTATACATCTCAGGCCTCCAAAGTGTAAGGTTTGTCCCAACGACCAACGTTAACATCCACATACCAACCAACGTTGAAGTAGTCGCTTTGGATGTCGCTGTGGTCATGATTGCCCACATTCATTGCAGCAAAAACTTCTTTCATGAAGTCAAGTGCAACACCAGTAAAGTGTTCCTGATACCAGTAAGGGTTAACATCAATGTAAGTCTTTGCATGACTAACAGGGTTAGTACTACGCTCGTTGTAGTTGCCAACAAAGTCAATAGCGCCACTCTTGATGTTAAGAACCAGTGTACTGTGATGACGCACTGCAATGCTGGCCTTGACGCCATACTTTTTGCAAATTGCTTTTACCACTGGTGCGATTTCTGCTTTGCGTTCTTGACTCATGTATGCCATTTTCTACTCCTGGGTGTTGTTTGCTGCTATGTCATTAGTATAACACCATTTTGGGCAAATTAACCAAAAAGATTAAAAAACTTGAAAAATATTTTCAAGTGTGGCATTTTTACAACACGTTAAGGTGCAATACCTACACAGTAATCATACTGCGGTTCACCATCTTCGTCTGGATCCTGGCACTTGAGTACAAAAGCCTCATACTCGGGGCTAGTGCCATCAAAGTCGTAACGATATTCTGAGTGGTCATTGTCCCATGTTGCAACACGTACAGTGGGCACAACACCATTGAGGCAACGAGTTACACGGTCAATTACCCACTGTTTATGATGGGCACCATCAATGGCCCCATACATGTAAATGCACAACATAGCCCAGTCCTTTGCAGTGTACTTGCTGTACTCAGGATGGGTTGCAATATCTACTGGAGTTTCACCTAAATATTTTGTCATGTCTGATTGTAGCACATTTGGCCATTAAAAAACCCGCCGAAGCGGGTTTGGGGGTGTAACACTTTGGTATTACTTTTTAGCTGGCGTAAAAGCCTTGCTAAAAGCGTCTGTTACTTTAGAGTAATCAAACTTAGAAACTTCTTGAGCAGCTTTTACAGTTTCGCTGGCCAATTTAGTTGCAACATCAGTACCTGCTTTAACAGCAGATTTAGTGTAGGCAGTTTGGGCATCAACAAAGCTGTTCAATGCATCAGCAACAGTTTTGTTCTGTGCAAATACAGTGCTAACAAAGTTCTTTTTACCAGTTTGGATTGTGTCGATAGTTGTGTCAAGTGTAAACATAATTTCTCCTTTAGACGAAAGTTTACTATAAAAATAAGACCCGCCCTATGCAGCATCTCATGTGTTATTGTATTAGTATTTATACTATGAGTCAAGCGTTTAATGCATTTTTCTCTAGTGAGCGATCACTAATGCAGAAAAAATACCAAGGGGTGTTACCGAGGTTAAATATTACACTGATATTTCAATTAGGAGATTAAAATGGAAATTATTATCGGATTGGCAGTAGTTGCCGTAATTGGTTACTTTATTTGGCCTAAAACCAACGCTGAAGCTACTGTTACCGCAGAAGCACCGTACAAGGTCGAAACACCAGTTGTACCAGCAGATGTAACTGCGTCTATTAGCGAGACTGCACAAGTTGTTGATTCACCAGCAGCCAAAGCACCTGCTAAGAAGGCTCCTGCAAAAAAGCCAGCAGCTAAAAAGGCTCCTGCAAAAAAGCCAGTGGTTAAGAAAGCCGCTGCAAAACCTAAGAAAACTGCATCTAAGTAAAAATGCTGTTAACGCAGGTGGGGGTATTTGTTCCTAAGGAGACAAATGCCCTTTTTTCTTTTCATTTTTCAAAATGTTGGGTACAGCATAAGATTACTGTTTACAATGATGTTGATGAATTTGTCAACAGTCATCATGATAAAAAAATCGCATGCTTTCAAATGCCCTATCCCGTAGAAGAATCATTTAATGCAACTGTAGATAATCTACTGCCTGCTTGTGATCATGTACTGATACTAATGAGTGAACTGCATGACCGTACTGTGGATTTTATTGTACGTCACGATCATGCTAAGGTCAGTTACTTTATATGTGGCGAACTAAACTTTCAAGTTGATCACAGCCCTGTTCACAAATTCTACGATTGGTTTACAACCACTGTTCATTTTTACAAACACGAACGCCCACAGTTGTTGTCCAACAGCCTAACCCCATACACACCAAAAGGAAAATACTTTGATGTGTTGTTGGGAAGACAAAAGCCACACCGTGATCTAGCATATAACCGGGTTGATAAAGATTACAACATTGTTACCTATCTTAAAGATCAAGACTTTGGTAATCCAGCCAGCTGGTTGTGGCCTGCAGATCTAAAGTTTACAAAGCCAGTTGAATGGACTGTTGATAGAGTAAACTACGAAGGCTACAACATGAGCCTTAGTCAGATTGTGCCACTGGATGTGTATAACCAAACAGTTTACAGTTTGATTGCAGAAACCAATTACAGCAATCACTATAGCTTTTACACAGAGAAAACAGTTAAGCCCATACTAGGGCAAAGATTGTTTATTACACTCAACGGACAACACGCTCTTAGAAATCTAAGAGCAATAGGATTTAAGACGTTTGATACTGTGATAGACGAAAGCTATGATGAAATACTAGACTTCCGCGAAAGAACTGCTGCTGCATTATCGCAGTTGGAGTACCTGTGCACTAGACAACAGGGAGAGATATTAGAGCGTATTAAACCAATTTGTGAACACAACTATAGTCATATGATGCGTACAAATTGGTATGAGGCTTACTTTATGCCGGCCTTTATCAATTACTTTAATCAATAATACCAAAGTTCGCCCAACGGGCATCACCTAAACTTACCCAACCCAACGGTCCGCCTAGTGTAGGATTTGAATTGAATACAATGCTGCCCTTGGGTTGATCATTGCTTGGTGGTACTTCTGCCACTGCAAAGCTCATTGTACCTATGTTAATCTTGTTAACTTCAACACTGCCATCGGTTGCCAGCACCAGGTTGTTTTTGCCATTGGCACTGAGTACCAAACGTTGTGCACGTGGTGTTTCAATGATAGCTGCGTTTGTTGCAGTCTTACCAAATCCCAATTCTACTTCTTGGTCCCATACACTTAATGCTTTGGTAGGTTCGATTGTGTTAACACCAACACGGGTGCGACTAACGTACAATGTTTCAGCTAAGAAGCTTTCGCCGGATACTTGCAATTCGTGCAGTGTGCCCAAACTTTGTAAGTTACTAAAAGTAATAAAGTTACCTAATCTAGAACCGTTGACAATTTCTTGTCCGGCAACTTTAATTTGATCTAAATCCAATCCGTTTTGCTTGATGCGATCAACAACAAAATTGGCATAGCTGTCAAACACGGTTGAATCCAGTGATGTTCTAACGTTGTTAACTGCACTGTCAACAAACTGTTTAAACATAGGACTTGATTCTGCTATCTTACCAGTAACGTTTAGATCGCCCTCGATAGTTGCTGTACCCTTGACAGTCAAGTCCTTGGTCAGTAAATTGTTTTCAACAACTGTTACATCATCCATAACAGTCAATTGGCATTGTGTGGCTTGATCGTCTATGCCAGTACTGCCAAAGTTGCGGATAATACCACCCGAGATGTTGTCCCCTGTGACACTAAATCCACTGAAATCAATTGCTTCGGCTGCAATGCTGCCGGCCGGAAATGTAACTTGCCCGTTCTTAATTGCGCTAAGAATAACAGTTTGATAGGCTTCGTTAAAATTAATTCTACTCAACTGATTGTTTACCGCTTCGGCAACAATTTTTAAGCTGTCTCCTTTTACAGAGTTAGACAACGTTGTTGACAGATTGTCTAGTCTAGTCTTTAACTGGCTTTCAATATTCTTAGTATCAATTGGCAGTTGACGTAACTTAGCGTCTAACTTCTGGTCTAGCTTTTCTGCTAACATTGGTGTGCAGTCGATTGCATTAATGACTTCAGTAACTCGTTGGTTAATGATATCAGTGACTTGACTCTGCACTCGATTTGTTATTTGTGCAACAATGTTTTGCACTATTTGGTTTACGTTTTGATCAATATCCATGGTTGTCGAACTGTATGCTAATTACGTGCTCGTAATTTTTCTTAATTAAACTCTTATACATTAAATTCTTGTGTACCAAGAAATTTGCCGCACCAGAATCGATACTAAACTTAGCCAATTGCTTAAAGTACATTGTCCTACGAGCAAAAGGACCATGTGCGGTTAATATGTTTTCGGGTGTATCAATTTCGTGGACTGTTGTAGTCCAGTTTGTTCGATCTTTTAGGTCCCAATTATGGTTCTCTAAAAACACCTTACTGTCATTACCGTTTTTAACCAAAGCAGGCTGACTAAATTCGCGATCTTTATAATCTTGATTTTTATAATCACGTAATGTACTTATCACAAAATCAGTGGCTAAATTACAAATAAAGGCAATCTTGCGTTGCTGGTCTTCGTCTGAATCTGCAAAAGTAAAATACTCGTCCATTGCAACCACGCATTGGAACTTCTTTTGGTATTGGGACAGATTGTTGGAATCTAGGTACGTGACTTTAACGCCCTGGCTGCTTATAAAGTCTAACGCTGCTGTGCTGATGTCTGTTACGTAAACGTTACGAGAGCTTTTGCTTAGTACAGCAGGATTAAACCCAACAAACAATACATCTGTCGGGGTCAAGTTCTCGGTTGCGTAAACGCCATCTAAGATGTCTTGCTTACGTGCAACAACATCGCCGATCTTAGGATTAAATTTTAATGCAGAAAGTATTGCATCAGTGTATAAAGAAAAACTCATAACGTATTTATTTGGATCTAATTAAATCCAATGTTACGCAATGAAAGCCTCCTCCTAGCGTACGGCTATGACGTAATTCCAAGGGAATAACTTTGATCCCTTTAGCATCCAGCACGTCATGTAATCTTGTTTGTCTAGCGTCACAAATAACCGTGTTTGGGTCCACCGAGAGCATGTTAAGGGCGATCCATTTGCTTGCATATGGATACTCATAAAAGCCTTGAGGTTCAACTTCATCCACATATATCTTCTCCCAACCAGCGAAGGCTCGTGGGCAGTTTGTTTCATTGACTCTAGATCCATTTAATAATACCAATCCTTCTCTAAGAGCAACAATTGTAGAATCAATATGTACACCTGCATAGAAGTTACACAGTTCAATTTCCACATCGGGTACTTGGTTGCACAGCCAATCATATGCTGCTCGGTTGCCGCTAGCTGATTCTAAAAATAACCACCGGTCTTTAGCTACACGTAGAATGTTTGCAGCATCTAGTACCATGCCTTTATCACGTGGCATGTGAATAATGTGTTCTGCTTCTTCTAACACATCAATGTAACACTGATATTCCATGTCACGGCAAGGATACATCATTGCAGGATTGATAATAATACCGCCGTGCACAATCAATCGATCACGGGGGCAATAGTTGTAAAGCCCGTCATGTACTTGGAAGTTCAAAGGGTCCGGGCGTAATACTTCTACACCATGTGCAGTCAGTGTGGCACACAGTTGGCTCAAGTCTTCATTTGTCTCGTCGATAATCCACTGTGGCACTGGCCCTGATGGCAGTGGAGTTTCTTTCCACAAGGTATTTTGTTCTTCTGCACGAAAGACTGGGTCGTATACTGGCCAATTGGCGTGTGTAGCATCTCCAACAATAATACGCTTTAACGGATCGTATTCATTCCAACTTGATATCATAGGTACTTTAAAATAAATGTTGTTAGCAATGGCTCTTCTTCGTCTGTTACATCAATACTTAAATTCATGTCATAAACATATTTGGCTGCAATGCCATCCCATTTGCCTGCCCCTTTTGTGGCCCACCAACGGATATTTTCCTTGCTAACATTTTCGATAAGCCATTCACTAACATCCGGCCAGTTATCTCTATTAATGTGATACTGTTTGATCATACCCATCTCAATGCGAACATTGACCTATGTAGTTCATTTTTAATTCCCCATGTTGACTTGTGTTCTTTGTTGTATCCGGCCCATATTAAATCCGATTCAATATCTCGTTCGTAGCACCAATCTATGATTTCTTGACGACCATGCTGATAGACTTTGACCAGTTCATCGTCGGTGTATTCAACTAGTGTTCCATCATGTTGAAGTGCCCACTCTGTCATACATGCCCTGTGATTTGTAGTGTGTAACGCGGCTCAATGCCAATGTTTGCTGCCGCATGCGGAGTATCATAATCCCACTCTAGTACTGTTCCTGCGTCCCAGTTAACAAGGCCCATGCCATTGATTTCACTGTAGTGGCCGGGATGCCAGTCTTCTAAGAATACAATGGCACGGCGAATGGATTTTTCTTTACCTTGAAGGTTGTGCACTTTGATATATCGAGCGTACAAGTCGCTGTGCGTTGGCAATACCGTACCTGTGTCCATTCTGTAGTAACTTGTACCAACATCTTTCCAGCCCATCTCTTGATAAATTTGTAAAAACTTATCATTCCAAGTTGGCTGGTCCTGTCTCATATCACACATGTAGCCGGTAAACTTGTTACTATAGCCAAAGTTAATCCAACGTTCAACACTTACAGGATCATTGAATTGTTCTTGCTCATACGTTAGATGATGAAACTCATTGTCCCAGAATACAGGAATTTTATACTTTGCGTGTATTGCCATAGTGGATAACTTTAATGTCCGAACGGTCTGTTGTGTACTGACGCCATGGATCGATTATAACGCTGCCAGCATTAATCTTGCAATAGAGTTCTTGCTCGTTCTTTTCGCCGGCATAGCCATAGGTGATGCGTCGATTGTGTGCAAGCAAGACTACACCCTTAACAGACTTGGGATTAAGTTCCTCAGTTAGTGGGTCAATGTAATGTGGTACAATTCCAAACTCACGTTCAAGATAGTGTCCAATTAACAAACTGTAGCTACCTTCTAAGTATGCTACATCTGGCTTGTATGCTTTGCCGTGAATATAGACTGGTAGTAGTGCATTGTTAGCTTCTTCTGCTATAAACTTTGCTACATTACGTGCTTGGATTTCTCGTGCATTCATAATAGCGTCAAACAAATCGTAGCCGAGATCTAATCGCTCTGCAAGATACCTTAATGCAATGTTATCTCGTGGGTGGCAGGGCCCGGCATCACCCATCCCTGCTGTCATATACTTGGGCCCCATGATTCGCATGCTAGATTTCGCTAGTGCATCTGTCACGACGTCTACGTTAATATTGCCTTGCTTGATGGCAACGTCCTGGATCATGTTAGCTAATCCAATCTTAGCACTAATAAACGTATTGTAAAACACCTTGATACATTCTGCTTCGTCCCACGTACCTACTTCATATCTAGGTTCATTTTGCATTAAGGTCTTGTAGAAGTCGATTAGTTCTCGAGCATCTCCTGTAAGACTCCCGTCTTCTGTACCAATAATAACCATCTCCGGATTGACCATGTCCCACTCAACCGATCCCATGGCAATCAAGTAAGGGTTGTAAATGAAACGTGGATTTGTAATATGTTGGCGTAGTCGTCCTCGCACTGTACCTGGCAGCACTGTACTGATCAGCACAACCATTTGTTCTGGTCGTGCCCAACAGTTGATTTGTTTAAGAACATGTTCAACAATATCGTAGTTAAAATCGGTATTGGGCAAGTGTGCAATAGGGCTAGCACCACCATATTTGGGATCATGCGGAGTTTGTACTGCGACAAAAATAATGTCTTGTCCAATAACAGCATCTTTAAGTTGATCAACAATTTTGATCTTGTCACTATTTTTACGGTAAATATCATATCCAGTGACAGTATGCTTGGTTGCCATTACTTCGGCACACGCCATCCCTAGTTTCCCAACTCCAATAAAACCTATA
>Ga0228703_1000636_pt1 | contig 24183 bp, 19 predicted proteins | sample McNCre217_Aug_MG_3_FD_178020 | JGI IMG/M metagenome (GOLD analysis project Ga0228703, IMG submission 178020) | Freshwater microbial communities from McNutts Creek, Athens, Georgia, United States - 29-17_Aug_MG | ecosystem: Environmental > Aquatic > Freshwater > Creek | place: USA: Georgia... | reverse complement strand
GCATGCATTACCTCGCGAAGCGAGCTGCCATTATTCGATTGCAATTTCAAATCTAATGCCAAAGCAACCACCGCTCCTTTGTAATAAATCGATGCCCGCTTGTTAGGTAGACTGCTTCCGTAACCATCTAACCACAAATCAATCGAGCTTTCCTCGAGTGATTGCTGTGCATGCGCATCGCGATCAAAATGTAATTTTAAGTTCCCTAATAAACCCGCTAAGTATTCTTGCCGAGTCCAAACACCGGAGGCATACAAGAACCAATCGCCCAGATAAGTGGTAATTCCCTCTGCCACCCAGCCCGTTGAAAAGGGGATTTCACGGTCATAGGCATAGGGAAATAATTCCACAGGGCGAATGGTGGCAATGTTCCACACATGAAATAATTCATGAGAACCTAAACCAATCAAATCTTCGTAGGCATCACGGTCTGGAGGGCCCAACACCATCATCGTAGATTTTGTGTGTTCCACGCCGTGGTAATACGGGTTGGGGCAGACCCAAATCATGTAATGGTATTCCTTGACCGGAAAATGACCCATCCAGTCGAGCTGGCTTTGGGTAAATTTTTCGTAGGCTTCCATGAGTTTTTTTGTCAAAGCCAGGCGTGAGCCCACTACATCAATCACAAATTTCACGCCTTTGTATTTCCATTTATGTTGAAAAATCGCGGGAGCGGCGATGTAAGGCGAATCTACGAGTTCTCGGTATTTGCCACCGTTCTTGAAGGTGCAAACGCTCTGCCAGCCTTTGGGCTTTAAAATCTGGATTTCACAACGCTCCTTTTCCCGCCCTTTCACATAGAGAAGGCAATTAATAAAGTTCAGGTAAATCAAATCAGCGGCTAGCACAGATCCTCCTGCATCAGGCTGATGGGCATAATAGCTGTAACGGATTTCAACGGGTTCGAATGCCTCTAGCTCCCAGGTGGAAGAGGCTGTTTTTTGAATATTCAAGGCATCACCAGAAGAGGCTGTGTAGGCCTTTAGGACGGGAATGTTTTTAGCGAAATTTTGGGTTTGGTACCTTCCTGGACGCCAAATAGGCAGCTGAATCACTTGTTTTCCCGGTTTTCTGGGCGTAAACTGAAAGGTGATGTCTATGTAGTTCGGGGTTGCCGAGGGTTTCAGAGCGTACAGGTTAGGCATTAGGCTAATACTTCTTGTAAGATTTGCAAGGAACGAATCTCTCCGAAATTTTCCATATGCAATTGATAATAATTTAACATTCCGGCTAGTAATTCTTTTCTTTCTGACCGGTGCAGCACAACGGGATGCCCATAATCTGCGTGAATCAAGGCATCTAATTCCGTAAAATTAGGTACAATGCAGCCAGCAGCTCTTAATTGCTGGTAAAATTCAGCAGCATTACTTGCTCCAAAACCCAAGAAGGCGGCTAACTGCCATAAAAATTGCAAATGAAAATTCTCAAAATTGGCTTCTGCACGGTCTAAATATTGCAAAGAATGGCTTAAAAACTCAAACAAAGCCGGATTCGCTTCCTCTTCCTTTAACACTTTGCTGAGAACTTCCGAAAGAAACAGCGCTAAACTCGACTTAGCGATGTCGAAGGGAATGGCTTGGTAGGGAAAAAAGCATTTGGCCTCTGAAATACGGTGCAAACCCTTTCCCGGCTTGTGGTACACTTCTAAATCGAGCAAGGTGAGCGGCTGAAAGAGGGCCATTTTATGTTTTGCCTTCGCAGAACGCACCCCGTTTTCGATGTAGGAACAAATCCCCATTTCAGCGGTGTACACATTCACCAGTATCGAAGTTTCTCGATACCGCAGGTAAGAAATGACGATTCCTTGTGTTTTACTCAGCATGTTTGTCGACCATCGGAATACCGGTTTCGTCCGAAATTCGTTGTAAAATTTCTTCGATTGTATCGGATTCTTTGAAGCGAATCGGGTCTTTAAATTCCACGCTCAAAGTCGTATTCCGTTTCTTTAAGAAAAAGCCTTTCTTATCGAAGGCACGCCGGAAACCATTGATTTGGACCGGAACAACTATGGGATTTTCAGCTTTAATTAAATGGGCCGTTCCTTTGCGAATCGGGGCAAAAGCCCGCGTTGTACCTTGCGGAAAACTAATAACCCAACCGAATTTCAATCCTTTCCCCACTTTCTGCTGTGCCTCAATATCGACTTCTCTTTTCACATCTTGTCCATGTGCACGCCAGGAACGATTCACCAAAATAGCCCCCGCTAAAGAGAAAATACGTGGCAAAAACCCATCCTCTTTCATCGTCTCCGTCGCAGCCACATAAAAAAGGCGAGAGCGAGGGGCTAATAAATAAAAAGGGAATCGAATGCTATTCCTCATCCGCCATTTTACGGCAAAGAAGATGTGGTAGAGGCAAATAACGTCCATGAAATAGGTTTGGTGATTCGACAGAAATAAGACGCCTTCACGGGGCAAATCTTGGATTTTTTCAGTCCCTTTAATCTCTGTTTTATTGTAAATGCTCAAGCGCGCGAAGGTCAGCCAACCCAGGACAAAAACAATGATCCGCTTCATCCCGATGGGATTTCCAAAGGGATCGCGTCGTACTAAACCCCAGCGATCCAGGCAATCAAAAAAATGTTGTAAAAAGGTAATACTTTTAAAATCCACCGCTCTTTTCTTTGCCTTTTGTGGCAGGTTTTGTTTTAATTGGTTCTTTTTTCACCGGTACTTTCTTCACCGGAATCAATGGCTTGTAGTAGGACGTGAAGCGCTTAACGAAGGCTCCCTTCTCTTCTGCGGCAGCTTCCACCACCTTAAAGTCGCCCTTTTTCTGTGTTTTCATCGCTTCCCGCACAGTGGCTAAAAAGGAATTATCCGAAGAATAAACACCTAACTCTCCCTCAAAATAAGCGAAATAATACCAAAGATCTTCCGATAATTCCCAATAGGCATAAAACTCCTCTTTATTGGGTTTCTTAATCACTTCCATAAATCCCTTTATGGTGGCATTCACATCCACCGGACCGACATTAATCAATGGCAGGTCCCCTATCGAATAGAAGGCACTTAGGTTAGGAGACCATGCCCATTTTACGGAGGAGAAATTAATCATGGACGCAAAGGCAGGATCGACCTTGTCTAAGGCTAAGTGCTCTCGGTCCATGCGCGCTTTGGTAGCTTCGGGAATTTTTTTACCCAAAATCGGCTCCACTCGTTTTAAGTATTCATCTCGGTCTGCGGGTTCGTCCGCCGCTGCTGTTTGTAAGCCTTCTTCTAGGTTGTATTTTACGATGCGATCCCCCATTTTTTGAAGAATAGGAACCGGCACCTGAAATTGTAGACTAAGCCAGGATTCGATACGCGGGATAAGGGTATCGATGGACATCGAAATTTTACCAAAAGACCTTACTCGCTTATTCCCTGTGAATAATTGTACCATACCATCTGTTTCCACGCGCTTTTTCGGGATGGATAGATGCATTTGTGATTCCGAATTTTTGATGCTGTACACTTCAGCTGCTTCCGTCACTTCCCCGGCAGCTTTGAACAAAACAGGGTCATCCTCGTTCGACATCGGGCCTAAAAATGAGGGATACAATTTATTGTCTGCGTTCACGAAAATTCCTGCTGTGACGGAACGGCCGAGTTCGTCTTTCAGCTCATCATTCACCACAATTCCTTTGGAATTGGCAAATGGAATCCAAGCCGTTTTGAATTTCAAAGTGCCTAGTAATGGGCGAATCGAACCCTTAAATTCTAAACTAGGTTTCTCTGACAGAAAATAAACATCGCCCTTAAATTCTTGGTGCGCCGTCAATTTTAAGGGGGTCTTTTCGATGTAGCGCGCCTCTGCCCGAATGCCCTCAGACTGAAAATCAAAGTTCTTCATGGGAATGACCAAACTGTCGCTTCCCTCCACAGGCAAGAGGTAATTCGCCGTTCCCGTAAATCGATTTACGTTTGCGGTGACCGTATTAATGTTAGCTAACACGTGTCCATTCACCGTTGCCCTCGCTCCCAAAAGCGGTTTGAATTGCCCCCCTTTTGCTATCGCTAACAATCCTTTCGCAGGATAAATGGTCGCTGGCCCGATCTCTATTTCCTTCACCCCGTCCAGCGCAATTACTTCCGAAACTTGATCCAGCACTCCAGATTTGGCGATGATGGGTCCTGCTTTTGATGTCGAATCCAGGCTTTGTAATGCGAGCTTTTGGAGTTTGATTTTTTGATTTTTTTGTTCCCAAATTGCTCCCGCATACGTCGTGGTATAAGCCTGAATAGGCAAAATGGCCTTAGCTTCCTCTACCGGTTTAAAGCTCAGGTTTACAGCACCTGGCGCGGCTTCGATCGAAATTCTTTCGGCATTGAATACAGGTTTTTTCAAACCAATCACGAGCGATGCTTCTTTCGATTTCCAAGTCGCTGGTAGAAAATAATACAAGTCAGAACGCAATTTTCCATCCCCTAGCGTAATATCTCCCTTCCCAAAAACCTGTTTCTTGTGCATCCACACCGGCCCTTCTAATTGCAATTGATTAGCATACAAGGCAAAGGAATTTTTCTCCGGATAAATGGCTAGGGAATCTTCTTGAGGCAACCAAGTGAATCGATGCCCAGGAAGACTGGCGATAGGGCCCTTTTTATTCGCCATCTCCCCTAGCTTCCCCTCTGTACCTGTACTAATCAATGAATCAGGATACATAAAGGCCTCTTTCATGGTAGACTGAAAACCGTCCATGGAGAAAATGCCAGCGGTATGCAGGCCCTTTTTGTCCATTTCGATGGCGGCACTTAGGCTCAGGTTGGCTCTGTTTTGGTAGATTTTCAGAGGAGATTTTTGCGTATAAGTAAAGCCAAAACTTTGGTCTGGCTTCAAAATCAATTGGGTATTCAAGGGAGGCAAAAGCCCTTTAGAGTGAAAGGTTCCCACAAAAATGGGAGCTTTCTGCGTTAGACTGTCGAGCGTGACACTAGGCACCTTAAAATAATGCGTCGTATCATACACCCCTCTGGCACGCCACGGCTCATCGAAATGAGCGGTCATTCCTTTGGGGATAATCAGTTTGGGATATTCTGCTACCCCAAAACGCCCTGACTTGTTTCCCGGTGGACTCAAAATCAGAGATCCAGATCCGTAGCGAAAAGCTCCTCCAAATTCTTTGGATTGGCCTTTAGGGATAAACGTAATCGAATCAATCTGCGCGAATTGCGCCGTAAAGTCATTGAATTTGAAGGCAAAATCTGGCCCTCGGAAACGGTAATCACCGATCTTGATTTCTCCCAGGAAATTAAAGTCGCGGCCTTTTTGGAAGGTTAACGCCTCATCATAGGGAATAAATTCCGCCTTCAACGAATCGGAAATCATGACTTGCTGAATACCTCGAATGCGCAATTTCTTGTCCACTAGATCGAGGGAAATCGAGGCAGAATCTGCGGACAAGTTTTCGCCCATCGAGGCGGCATAAAAGGTATCAAAGTCCTTTTTTTCATAGGCTACTCGTGCATAATGCCGTCCCAGGGCCGTAAAAGAATATAAATCATCCGCTAATTTCAGGTAGCCCGCGTCCACATAGGACTGAAATCCGGCTTGCAGCTGTTCCGGCCTGCGATTCACTAAGGCCGCCAAATCCCCAATGGTGGCTGTTTCTGTTTTATTTTCGACGACAAAACGGTATAAAATCCGCAAGGGGCTATAGTTAAGTAAACCTTGCAAATCTTGAATTCGACCCTCATTGTAATACTCTTTGGATTCCAGCCAGGCTGGGACTTGGTTTCGGCCGGAGATTTGGTAAAAATCGATGCGCTTTTCCTTTACGCGCAACACCCCTAAATCCACGGACATCCGCATCTCGTGAAAGGTGTCTTCGAATAAGGTGCGGTTCGTGGCACCAGGTATTTTTTTAAAGTGGAATGTCTGGTTTTTCGGGTACCACTGACCGGCTAAATCGCCTCGAAATAGGGAATCGTTTTCACTTAAAGGGCTGCTCCATCGACCTTGCGGTACCAATATGCTGCTGTCCGGCAAAAACCAAATCAGCGGCGCAGTCATCGTTCCCAGCGACCCGAAATGCAAAGCCGCATCACGCAGACCTTTGCGAAGATCTTTGTACAGAGGGGCACCTTCCGCTTCCCATGCTTCACCTTTAAAACGGGTTTGTTTTAACGCTTTAAATTCAAAAGAATAATACTTCGTTTTTCGTCTTAAGCTGAGTGATCCTTCTCCATTGTGAGCCTGCTCATTTTCAATCCAATCAGCCGAAATGAAACGCAGCGTACCATTCGCCGGTTCGAATCGCAGCGCGTCAATCTGCAATCTTGCCTGCTGGTGGCCTAGTTTTTCGCCCGGAATTTCACCTCCTTTGGCTGTTCCCGTTTTCGATTTTTCATCCCACAAAAATTCTGTGACTTGAAATACGAGACTATCATTCGCCACCCGGTACGTAATTTCTGATGGACCCCACTGGTTTTTCTCTTTTTGTACGCCATGTACGCGCAGAGAATACGGCCCCACCTGAATCATTTGCGCAGAAAGGCTAAAGCTCAGGGCTAGGGTCAAAAATAGGATGCGAAAGAATGTGTTCGTATTCTGCATAAACGGATAAAAATACATAAAATATTCAGATATTTGGGTCAAAATAATCTCTATGTCAAACGTACTTTCCTTATTTAAAGATATAAAAGCCTTCATTTTTGACATCGACGGTGTCATGACGGATGGCAATGTACACGTGCTCGAGACGGGTGAACATTTCCGCACCTTCTACATCCGCGATGGCTATGCCCTGGAAAAAGCGCGTGAGGCTAATTTTCAGATGTGTGTGATTACCGGCGGAAGTCATCCAGGGGTCAAAAAACGCTTAGAAAACCTGAAATTTCAGCACATTTATTTCGGTTTAGGAGGAAAAGATAAATTAGAAACCTATTTAGAACTGTTGCCAAAATTAGGGGTCAAAGAGCATGAAATCCTTTATATGGGTGACGATATGGCCGATTTAAAAGTCCTGTCACGCCCGGATATTTTAAGTACTTGCCCGGCGGATGCAATTCCTGAATTGCATCAAGTGGTGAAATACGTTTCTCCTTTCAACGGAGGCCGCGGTGCGGTAAGAGATGTGATTGAAAAAGCGCTAAAACTGCAAGGAAAATGGGCTTAATTTTACCAGTTAAAGGCATTTCGCCCGCTTTAGGAGAAGACAATTGGGTAGCTCCTAATGCTACGATTGTAGGAGATGTGCAAACCGGGAAACAGTGTACGATTTGGTTTAATGCAGTCGTTCGCGGGGATGTCAATTCCATCCGCATTGGAAATTATTCAAACATACAAGATGGTGCCGTGGTACATTGCACCTACCAAAAGACCGTCACTTCCATAGGCGATTACGTTTCCATCGCACACAATGCGATCGTGCATGGTTGTACCATCGAGGACAATGTACTCATTGGAATGGGAGCCATCGTGATGGATAATGCTTACATCGAAGAAGGTAGTATCATTGCGGCAGGAGCCGTTGTTACTCAAGGAACTCGGGTGCCTGCTGGCACCATTTATGCGGGAAATCCAGCCAAATATTTAAAAGATGTCAGCCCAGAAGCAGCTGAAGTTTTCAAGCGCACAGCCTACCATTATGTAGAATATGCTTCTTGGTTTTCAAATCCATCGAAATGAGCGAGCAAAAATCCAACGATCCCTTACACGGAGTAACTCTCGAGACCATATTAACCGACCTAGTCGATTTATTAGGCTGGGAAGAGATGGCACGCAAGATTCGCATTAATTGTTTTGCGAGCAATCCGAGTGTCAAGTCGAGTCTGACTTTCTTACGTAAAACGCCTTGGGCGAGGGCAAAAGTGGAGACACTCTATATTTGGAACATCAAAAAACTAGAGAAGCACAAGCAGGCCCGCAAGGCCCAGCAAGTAGACGACTAGGACTGTAAACGAGTCGTAGCCCATTCTTAAAATCTGCTTTTTCGGGTGAATCACCATCCCTACCATATAAATGCCGGTTAAGAAAATCCCCAAAGCTGTTAGGTAGATATCCGCATGCGAAATACTAGGCAGAATGGCGTCGCCACCAATCAGCGAGGCCACTAAAAATAAGACAGGCAAAAAGGCATTCCCGCCAAAAATATCACTCACCGCCATATTGTAATCGCGAATCCGCGCAGAAGCGATACCCGTCGAAATCTCTGGCAAAGCGGTACACAGCGCTAGAATCGTCCCCCCAAAAAGTACTCCATCTATCCCCCAGCGAACGGATAACGTTTCACCAGAAGCTTCTAAGGCCCATCCGGCACTTAAGGTTAAGATAGCTCCTCCACCTAACACGAAAAAAGCTTGACGCAAGGTCCCTTTGAATCGCACATTGGGGTGACGCAGCTGGTAATTGATATCTTGTTTGCTCCGGTAGTCCGGCTCCGATTTACCTACTTTGGAAATCATATAAATCGAACCCAACCAAATGAACGTAATCATCCATTCAAAGGGAGTGGAACGAAAAGCGAGAAAAGAAGACGGAAACGTAGTGCCCATCAGTACCAAGGTCAAGATGAAAATCAAGGCCACTCCTTCCAGCACAAGGACCTTAGAATGCCCTTTCCAAGTCAATGGTGCCTTTCTACCCACGCCAAATACATCAATCAATACCAATACCACCGTCTGAATCGCAATACCACCTAAAATATTAGAGACCGCTATCGCATAATCCCGGTGATAGGCGGCCACTATGGTGATCGCAATTTCTGGCAAATTCGTCACAATGGCTAAAAAGACCATCCCGCCAAAAGCCTCCCCTAAATCAAAATGCGCGGTGATATGATCGATCGCCTTTGTCAAATGAATTCCAGTAATCCAAATGACTGCCGTAGAGACAAGAAAAACACACAATAAAAGTAAATCAGACATGTTACCTTCGATTAACCAGCCAGCCAAAAATAGCCGCTGTTATAAACATGATAATACTATACACCACTGCTGGAATCGTCATCGTCCCATTCCCGATCACACTCAAGGCAATAAAAATGGCCAACGAACCATTGTGAATCCCTATCTCCATCCCAATCGCAATGGCCTGTTTCTTTTCCAAATTCAATAAACGAGGTAAAAAATACCCAATCGATAAACAAGCCACATTAAATAAAAGACAAGCAATGCCCACTGCCTGAATGTCCTGCATCAAGTGGTCCCGTTCTTTCCAGCCGGCTAATACAATAATCAAGGCCAGAAAAATGGCTGACACTATTTTTACCGGGGATTCAAGCTTTTGCGCGAGATCAGGTACTTTCTTCCGAATGAACATCCCCAGCGACACCGGTAAAATCACGATGAGACATACCTCCAACACTTTCGAAAACTGCAAAGGGACATAGCCGTTCTGCTGCATCAATAATTTCATCGAAAGATTGACGATAAAGGCAATCGAGATAACAGATAAAATACTGTTTAGGGCCGTTAACGTAACATTTAGGGCCACATCGCCTTTCGCTATATGCGAATATAAATTCGCAGAAGGCCCGCCAGGTGCCGCCGCTAAAAGCAGTAGACCGACGGCTAATTCAGCGGGCAAGGCAAAGGCTTTAGCAATGAAAAAACAGATGATAGGTAACAGAATCATTTGGGTTCCCAAGCCGATGATCACGGCTTTGGGGTATTCGTACACACGCTTGAAATCTGCCCAGGTAAGCGATAAGCCTAATCCGGTCATGATTATTGCTAAGGCAACAGGCATTAAAACGACGGAAAGAAAGCTTGCTTGCATGCGAAATTTTTTAAACCTTGCGGTGCTTAAAATTAAAGAAATCCTTGATCTTTCTCTTAAAAATCTTTGTTCGATTCGCATTACGCCTCTTTTGCCCCTCCATCGTGGTAAAAAATGCCGCTTTGATGAACACCAAAGGCCCGGTGCTATTGGTGGTAAATCACCCGGATTCGTTTTTAGATGCCGTGATCATCGGTGCATTATACCCACGAAATATCACCTATTTAGCCCGTGGAGATGTGTTTAAAAATCCTTTTTTTGCCTTTTTATTAAGGCAATTACATCTCGTTCCGGTGTTTCGTCAACGAGAGGGCAAAGAACACCTGCACCTCAATTCGAACGCCTTTCGGCAAGCGGTGGATTGCCTCCGACAAGACGGTGTTGTATTGATTTTCATCGAAGGGATTTGCCTGAATACGCACGAATTACAGCCTTTTAAAAAGGGGGCGAGCCGAATTTTGGAGAGTGCACATGCGGAGGGAATCTTTCCTACGGTTCAGATTGCAGGAATTGCTTATTCGAGTTTTACCGCATTTGGAAAAGGTATTCACTTGGCCTTTGAAAATGTAGCTTGGCCCACGCCCATCAAAGAAGCAGCGGATAGAGTGCGTTTTAATGCCAGGGTTTTCGAGAAGATGGAGCGTTTAATTGAGGTCCCTAAGCACGTGGGATTTCCGCGGGGGTTCTTGTATTATGTGGCCTTACCGCTTTATATTCCCGTGAGAGCGTTTGCAGCGGCAAAAACAAAAGGATCCGTCTTTTATGATTCGGTGTTGTTCGCCTTATTGCTCTTTACTTTCCCCGTTTATGTAGCGCTCGTGGTGACGATCGTTCTGAAAGTCAAATTGATTCTGGGTTGATGCACTTTCGTGGTGGGTGGTAGGCGGTGCAACCAGTGCGTTTGGGTTTCGCCTTTCATAACGAGTAGACTGCCGGATTCTAGAAAGACATCCACTTTAGCTCCCGTTTGTTTGTGTTTAAAACAGAATTTTCGTTCTGCGCCAAAACTGAGCGAGCCAATCGCCCCATTTTTCTGCAAATCTTTTTCTCCGTCACTGTGCCAAGCCATTCCTTCTGAGCCATCGTGGTACAGATTCAAAAGACAAGAATTGTAGGTTTCGCCTGAATGTTTTTCCGCGAGGGCTTTCAAAACTAAAAGTTCTGGAGTCCAAGGCAAGGCCGTCTTCGTCGTGTTCGAATAGGTGTAGGAGAAAGGTTGATCTCCATACCAAGCCACTTTGCGTTTAGTGATAATACGCTTGCCATAAATGACCGCCTCATCATTTCGCCATTCAATGCGATCTAGTAGGGCATTAGCCATAGTAGCTGCCTCCTTATAGGGCATCAATTTCCCATAATAAAGGACGATTCCGTCTCCCGGCAAAAGGTTTACAGAAGGGTCAGCTGGAGAATCGAAAAGTTCCATCTTAGTTCAGTCGGCGAAGGCTAATCGCACAACCACCGCCTCGTTGCAAACGGAAAGTCATTTTTGACTTCGCTGTAACTAAGCGTTTTTCAACCACATAGGCTTCTGGATTCTTCTCGAAATCAGCATCATCCGCATCACGGTAAAGCAAGGCTTCGTAGGTTTTGTCCGGATCCAAAAAGTCCAAATCAAAAGACATATTGCGAGCCGTCGCATTCGTGATGGAACCAATGAACCAAGTGTCTTTATTTTTTGCCTTCCGTGCAATGGTGACAAACTCGCCCGGTTCCGCCGTGATGATTTTCGTATCATCCCAATCCACCGCCACATCTTTGATGAATTGAAATGCATCTAAATGAGGCTCATAGTTTTCCGGAAGATCTGCCGCCATTTGCAATGGACTGTAAATGGTGACATAAAGCGCTAACTGTTTCGCTAAGGTAGAGCGAACTTTTGTGGTCCGCGTGGAATCAAATTGATTCAAGGACATGTGAAAAAGCCCTGGAGTATAATCCATTGGGCCACCCATTAAGCGTGTGAAAGGCAAGATCGTAGTGTGCTCTGCATTAATCCCTAAAGTGGGCGCATTGTTAAATTCAGATCCACGTGCGGCTTCTGCGGCCATCCAGTTAGGATAGGTGCGGTGTAAGCCGGTAGGGTGAACAGACTCGTGCGAATCGACCATTAAATGATAATTAGCCGCTTTTTCGGCCACGCGATTGTAGTGGTTGACCATCCATTGGCTGTCGTGGTGCTCCCCGCGCGGTATGATTTTACCCACATAACCGGTTTTCACAGTATTGATTCCTTTATCCACCATATATTGATAAGCGGATTCCATTCTGCGCTCGTAATTCGTAACCGAACTCGAGGTCTCGTGGTGCATGATGAGCTTCAATCCCTTTGAAGCAGCATATTTTGTGAGTGTATCGATTTGGTAATCCGCATAAGGAGTCACAAAATCGAATACTTCTTCTTTCCAATTCCCAAACCAATCCTCCCAGCCAGTGTTCCATCCTTCCACCAAAACACCATCGAATCCGTGCTTGCCCGCAAAGTCAATGTAGCGTTTCACGTTTTCCGTGTTCGCTCCGTGCTTTCCTCCAGCCAAAGGCCAGTTCGCCTTGCCCACGTGCATTTCCCACCACATACCCATGAATTTTTGGGGTTTGATCCAGGTAGAATCCTTGATTTTCGAAGGTTCGTTTAGATTCAAGATTAATTTAGAGGCCAAAATCTGTTCCGCCTTATTCGATATCACGATCGTTCTCCAAGGCGTATTAAATGGAGCCTGCGCATAGGCCTTATTCCCTACCGCATCCGGCACTAAAGCGGACGTAAACTCAAGTCCTTCAAGCTTTAAATGCATAGCTGGATAATTCACCAGAGACGCCTCGTGAACATTGATATACAGTCCATCAGCAGACTTCAACATCAACGGCGTTTGGACAACGTTTTTACCCATTAAGGATGTCACGGCGATATCTTTTTCTTTCGCCGCCGCCGCTAGCGCATCGATTTCGGAGATTTTGGTTCTCTGGTAAGTATATTCATTCGTGTCATAATCTCCTGGAATCCAAAAGGCATTGTGGTCACCCGTCATCGTGAAAGAAGACCACTCGTTATCCACGATAAAATGTTTGAAATTGTCTTGGCGAGGGAAATAATAGCGGAAGCCGATTCCGTCATCAAAAACACGGAAAATCACATCCATTAACACCCCCGATTCCTTCAAATGCAAGGTCAATTCCTTGTATTGATTGCGGATCTCCTTCACCTCTCCCCACACCGGTGTCCAAGTACCGTCCACCGCTGTTGAATCCACACCTAGCACTTGAAATTTTCGTAATTCTAAGGCTGGTTTCTTTAAGGTCAAACCCAGGTCTGAGGCAGAAATTACTTCCTTTGCTTTATAGAAAACCTGGTATTTCAAGGCTCTATCAGCTCCTTGCGACACTTGTATTGAAATTTGATCCGAAGGGGAAGCAATCTTAAACGATTTTTGGGCGAATAAAGAAACGCTCAAAAGCAGGAGAAGAAGGGTTTTGTTCATGCCGTAAAATTAGTAAAATCTTAGATTAAACGGTAAATACCCCCCAAAATTGCCTAAGGTAAAAACTCGATCGCAGGTTTCTTTCCCGTCTTCACAAAGGCCCGCATTGCATCAAAAGCTTTTGCAGTCTGTGCATCAGTAAACTGGCAATGTGCCTGGCCATTCGTATACTTCACCGCAAAATAGGCATCCCGGCCTTGTGCATGAATCATGTTTTCAATGTTCGTTACAGCATAAGAAATGGGAATTAATTGATCGTAAATCGTGTGCATCAAAACGACCGGTTTGTCAATTTTCCCTGTGCGGTCGTAGCGGGCAAAAAGTGTAGCCTGGTCCTTTGTCGCAGGTAAACGCTCCGCTAATGCATTCACTTTCAAATTATCCGGAAAACCATAATACAATGTTTCCGTGTTATCAAAAGGATTTCCTTTCAGTTTGAGGGCGATATCACGTAAGACGTTTTGGTTAAAAAATAGAGCGCCAGGAAGGTCATCCAATTTCAAGTCAAAGCGCTTCGCAAAAGCTACTGCTAAAACAGAGTCTTTCTGTAATAAAGCCTTTTTGATCTCTCCCATTTTTTGGCCTGCTGAGGCAAAAGAAACAAATCCAACCGCACTCGAAGGATCAAATATATCTTTCAAAGAAGGTACGATTCCCGGAAACAATCCGTTGATCGTGGCATACATATCGTATTCCTTTCTGCATTGTAAATAAGGACGTGAGGATAGTGGACAAAGCGGTAATCCACCGTTGTAATGTTGGCCAAAATTCTCCAAAGTCGCAAACGTAATACCTCCACCCATCGAATGCCCCATCATAAAGGTCGAGTCCGGCTGGCCCATCTTTTTCACAAAAGCTTGACGCAATTCCTCCGTAGCATCGACTCCTTCAGGCAAAGCAAAGCCTTGAATAGGATAATCCGACGCAGCAATCGCAAAACCGCGATCCAAAATCACTTGCAATCGCTTATCTAATCCCGCATTTGCACTTGCTGCCGGTGTTCCCATAAATTGGTAACCATGCGCATACATCACGAGTTTTTTGTTCCATTTGGCTGGCATCAAGACTTGGTAGCCACCGCCTTTTAAAGTGCCTAGATCGATTTTCTCTTGTGCGTAAAGGCTTGCGCTGAGTGCAAGAAAGAAGAATAGTTTTTTCATAATCAGGGTTTAGAAAAAGCAAAATAAGGAAAAATCGGTAATTTGCAGCATGGAAAAGCCGTATTTCGTCGACCAAAAATTCGAAAAAGAAAACCTGCTCGCCTTGGGCGAATACGAACATTGCATTTTCAAAAACTGTATGTTCGAATCAGCCGATTTTCAACATTTCCAATTTATCGACTGCACCTTTGAATCCTGCAATCTCAGTTTAGTCAAACTGAGTGGCACATCCCTTCAAAAAGTACATTTCAAAGACTGCAAAATGCAGGGACTTCGTTTCGAGGCTTGCAACCCCTTTTTATTCGAAGTTAGCTTCGATACTTGTGTCTTAAACCTCTCTTCTTTCTACCAAATCAAGGGGAAAAAGACCCATTTCGCTGGCTGCACGATGCATGAAGTTGACTTTACAGAATCCGATTTTACAGAAGCGATTTTCGATGATTGCGATCTAGCTGGCGCACTTTTTGACCAAACAAACCTATGTAAGGCAGACTTCCGGAGTGCCTTACATTACCGCATCCATCCGAGCCAAAATCAAATCAAAAAGGCCAAGTTTTCACAGGATGGTTTGACCGGTTTATTGCTGGGCTTTGACATTACTATAGCCTAAAGTCCTTATATTGTGTGAGAAACCTATTTAAAATGAAAAAAATCTTCCTTTTGCTCTTATGGAGCAGCACCTTATTTGCCAAAGGCAACCTACCTCGAACCATCGTCACCACGGACGGCGAGATCGATGACGTCGATACGTTCATTCGCATGCTGCTGTATTCCAATGAATACCAGCTAGAAGGACTCGTATATTCCAGTTCCATGTGGCATTACAAAGGCGATGGAAAAGGAACAAAATTCACCTCTGAAATGGAGATGACGCGCAAAATGTATGGGGCTAAAACGGATTTGCGTTGGCCTGGCGTGCAATGGATGCAAGACTTATTAAAAGCTTATGCACAGGTTCATCCGAACTTGATTTTACATGATAAAAACTACCCCGCACCTGCGTATTTGAATAGCTTAGTCAAAGTAGGAAATATCGATTTCGAAGGTGAAATGGAGCGCATAACCGAAGGTTCTGAATGGATTAAGGCTAAGTTGTTAGACGCTAATCCAGAGCCCATTTATTTGCAGGCTTGGGGAGGAACAAACACCATTGCGCGGGCCCTGAAATCCATTGAAGAGCAATATACAGGCACCAAAGACTGGTCTACTATCAAAGAGAAAATCTCCAAAAAAGCCATCATCTACACCGTGATGGACCAAGATGCGACCTACAAAAACTACATCGGCGGGCATTGGCCGCAGATTCGCGTGTTCTACAATGCACATCAGTTTGCTAGTTTTGCTTACCCTTGGAAGCGCGTGATGCCTAAAGCAACGCAACCGTATTTTGAAGGAACGTATATGGGTCCTAAAATCATCCAGAACCATGGACCACTGTTGAAAATGTATTATGCCTATGGAGATGGCCAAAAGCAGCCCGGCGACGAAGAACACATCCATGGCGATCTTACTAAATTGAAAAATACACAATGGGGTTCTTTTGCTCCCTACGACTTCATTTCAGAGGGTGATTCACCCGCTTTCTTACACCTAGTGGATGTAGGATTGAACAATTTGAATCATCCGTCATTTGGTGGATGGGGTGGCCGTTTCGTGGCAGCAGAGGGCAATCCATATCGCTTCGAGGACAATGAAAAAGCGGCTGATTTGAATCCAGAAACAGGTAAGTTAGACATTAATTATTCCCAAACACGCTGGTTAATCGCCGCTCAAGAGGACTTCGCAGCGCGCGCAGATTGGTGTATCAAATCGTTCAAAGAGGCGAATCATGCGCCACAGATTACAGTGAATGAGGGAATGAATGTGAGCGCAAAGGCTGGAGAAAAACTTACACTGCATGTGAGCGCTAAAGATCCGGATGGAAACGAGGTAAAGCTGAACGTTTGGCCTTACCCAGAAGCCGGTTCGGGGAAATCGGAAGTGTCACTTAATGACGGTCGCATCACCGTGAAAGTACCAATAGACGCGAAAAAAGGCGACACTTACCATGTCGTAGTAGAAGGAACGGATACGGGTTCGCCAGCTTTAACGCGGTATAGGAGAATTGTCATAACGATAGCCTAAAAAGGACAATGATTACGATACAATTAGCTAGCTCCGCGGAGGAAATGAAAGAAGTTTTAGCTTTGCAGCAAGCCAATTTGCGCAAAAATATCACGCAGGAAGAAGCAGAGATACAGGGTTTTTTGATGGCGGAATATGACCTTGATTTTCTAGCATTATTGAACCAACAAAGCCCCAGTATTCTTGCAAAGGACGGGGAAAAGGTCGTGGGATACAGTTTGGTCGCTTTACCAGAAGCAGCGGCTCACCATCCCCTATTAGCCGATTTAGTGGAGAATATCGAACGCTGCATTTTCGAAAGTAAGCCGGTTGAAAATTATGCGATTGTGGCTCAGCTTTGTGTTTCGAAGAATTACAGGGGACAGGATTTAGTCCAAAAACTTTATGAAGGCTTCCGCGATCATTACGCTAATCGTTATACGTATTGTGTCACAGACGTCGCTCAGGCAAATCATCGTTCACTAAAAGCGCATCAAAAACGGGGGTTTCAAGTAATTGATACCTTAGAATATGGTGGAATTGGCTGGAATATTGTGCTTTGGGATTGGAATAAAAAAGCCGCCTAGGAATCCCGGGCGGCTTTTAAACAAAAAACTAATTAACCATTTTAAAGTGAGTGACGAAGTGTAATGCCATACGTTCTAGGATCTCCTAGCACAGCGGCGTACTGACCAGCGTTTCCTGCGCCGGGTAAAAGTTGTTCAAAGTAATTTTGGTTCAGCACATTTCTACCCCAAATCGAAATGCTAACGCCTTTCGCTGCTCTAAATCCAAGACGGGCATTTAAGAGTGAGTACCCCTCAATGTTTAAGTATTTAGAAGGAGATGGACTCGAAGAAAAAGCAGAACGGAAATAGTCATCGATAGCGATGTAGAATTCTCCGGTTTGGCCTAATAACTTCGCTACAGAGGTAAATTCACCCCCAATAGATCCCGCCCATTTAGAAACACCGGGAAGATCACCACCAGAAATATCTTTAAACGTCGCTCCACCCGTTTCTTCTAAAGGGACAGGCGCATTTTTGAACGAAGTATATATTCCATCAGTGTAAGCTATATTTCCAAAAAACGAGAAATGTTTCGTTAAACTCCAGGTCCCATCTGCCTCCACTCCACGCACGCGAACACCTTCCGCATTCGCTAAATAACCTCGATTTACCGCTAAATCAGCCGTCTGTACATTCGTTTGATAATCAGAAATGTCTGTGTTATAAACTGTCAAATTAAAGGTAGTGTTCACACTCGGACGCGTTTTGAAACCAATCTCCACATGCTTTGTCGCTTCCGGTTTAACAGTCGCTAGCTCTAACATCGGCTTTCCTCCTGAAGAAGGTAAACCCCCTAAATTAATTCCCACGGGCTTATATCCTGTTGAAAAAGTGGCAAACGTGTTAAAGGTCTTATTTGCTTTGTAGGCAAGCGTTACTTGGCCTGAGAAGTTGCGATCACTCACATTGGCACTAAACGCTTGATTTGTATAGACCAAGTTCTTCAAAGCGATTAAGGCCGCATCCGTCGTCTGCAATCCACCATAAGTAGTACGGCTGAAATCGATATCCTTCGCGTCATAATTGTAGCGAATTCCAGGCATTAAGCTGATTTTGTTCGTTAAAGCGATGTCTAATTGTCCAAAAACGGCGGCAGAAAGCGTATTCAAATTTTGGCGCGTCTTGATACCATAGCCCTCGAATAATCCCGGTGTTTTCCAAAGCGCACTCGTCGTACTTTGCGAGAACCTCCAAGTGGCAGAACCACTTTCTTCTGTTTGATCAGGTGATGATTTCAGGTTTTGGCCAAAAACAAAGACCCCAAATACCGCACTCAATTTAGAAGAAAACGTACCCGCCCAACGGATTTCTTGCGACCATTGCTCGTGCTTCGATGGTGCCTGCGATAATTTCAATGCCTGTAATCCCGTAAAATCGCGATCACTCGATGGATCCCAGTTCCAATAACGCCAAGCAGACGTCGCAGACAAAGTCCCCGGCCCCAGAGGAATATCCGCGTTCAAAGAAAGACCTCCCAAATCCTGATTCGAGCGCCATTGGGTATCCGTATCAATCAATCGATCGAAAGGGTTACGACTAGGCAAATCGTAATTCAAATCCTTGATAATATTTTCAAACTGACGATACGATACACGCAAAGTGGGAGCCACCCCTGCAAAAACCTGCGCATATCCGTTCGGTCTTTGTTCCGTAAAATCACCAATCAAGGTGAATTTCACATGCTCTGATGGCACATATAATAATTGCCCACGAACACCTAAATTATTCAAGTCATTCACTTTTTGTTGCGTCACAACGTTGTACAATAAACCATCCCGCTGCGTTCCAGAGAAGGAAATACGCGCGGCCAAAGTCTTGCTCAACGGCCCCGTAATGCTAGCCTTCGCTTGTATAAAACCATAATTCCCATAGCTCAATTCGAAATTTGCGCCTGGCGTAAAGCTGGCTTTTTTCGTAGTTACGTTGAAGTTTCCCGCCGTTGTATTTTTACCAAACAGTGTCCCCTGTGGTCCACGCAACACTTCTACCTGCTCAATATCCACAAAGTCCATCGTCGTAGCCGCCGGACGCGCATAGTACACGTCGTCCACATAGAAACCTACTCCTGGATCGATCCCATCATTCGTTAAACCAAAAGTCGTCCCTAATCCACGAATACTCAGCGAGGTATTGCGCGGGTTAGAAGAATACAATTGCACGGAAGGAATAAATTCTTTCAAGCGGTTCACATTAAAGGATCCCGTCTCGGCCACTTTTGCCCCCCCAATCACCGTGATAGGAATAGGCACATCTTGAATAGCTTCCTTTCTTCTACGAGAAGTGACTACAATTTCTTCTAATTCCTTTACCTCTTCTTTCAAAAAAATCGTCACCGGGGTTCCAGCTGCCACATATTCTTGTTTTTGATAGCCGATGAAACTTACTACCAAGGAGTAAGGGAATTTTTGGCCGGTTTGAAAATAAAAGTGACCCTCTGCATCGGTGATCACACCGTGTGTCGTTCCTTTGATATACAAGGAAACGCCCGGAATAGGCTCTTTGGTTTTTTCATCTAAGACCTGACCACTTAAGGTTGAATTGATGGTTGACTTTACTTGTTGTCCAAAGGCAGTAGCCGTCGAAACTGCCAGGATTAATAGTAGGGTAAAAAACTTATTCATTTTAGAGCGGGTTTTATTTTACTTTAAACTATAAACTCTACCGATTTAGTAGATTGTTATGCAAATCTATAAATCGAATTATTAAAATGCAAATGCCATTATTGAAAAAAATGAAAATTTTTCTCAAAACATGCCTAAAAAAGATAAAAACACAGCTTATTAGTCTATAAATTTTATAGATTTAATTTGTGTCACCCGGAAAAGTACTAATCTTTCACGCAGCGGAAACCTGTATGCTGTAAGCCAGAGTCTGGGCTTGACTTCATCCGCGCGGAGCTGCGGTAGCTGGAACAGTAGCCATCATTACATAGAAAAGACCCACCACGCATCACTCGTTTAGCAACACCCGGCTCATCAGGATCATAACTAGAAGTAGGACCCTTGGGATTCAAAACCGGACTCTTTGTGTAATAATCATTCCGATACCAATCTGCACACCATTCCCAAACATTGCCAGCCAAATCAAATAAGCCAAAGCCATTCGGCGGAAAGGATTTTACAGGTGCGGTGGTCGTTTTGTAGCCGTCGAGCGCTTGATCTTCATAGGGGAAATGCCCTTGGAAACTATTCGCTTTATAGGGGGCGGTATTCACTGACTCATCTCCCCAAGGATATATTTTATTCTTTAATCCCCCACGTGTGGCCCATTCCCATTCGGCCTCCGTAGGTAAGCGTTTACCTGCCCAACGCGCATAGGCAGCCGCATCATCCCAAGAAACATGAACCACGGGGTGGTTTTGACGACCTTGAATCGTCGACCCAGGGCCTTCGGGGTGTTGCCAATCCGCACCTCGTTTAAAAGCCCACCATTGTGAATAATCATTCAAATCAACGGGGCCTGTGGTGGGCACAAAAACCAAGGAACTAGGTGCCAAAAGGGAGTCCGCCGGTTTAAGCGTTTCTTTCGGAACTTGCTTTGCCATTTCCGCCCAATCTATTGCCTTCTCCGCTGTGGTGACATAGCCCGTAGCTTTGACAAAAGCAGCAAATGCCGCATTCGTCACTTCCGTTTCATCCATCCAAAAAGCCTTGACCTGAACTTTATGCACTGGATATTCATCTGCACGACCCTGTGCATCATGTGAACCCATCGCATAGGTTCCGGCTGGGATGCGTTTCATGCCGACATACGATTTTAAGGCTGTTTTCGGCTTGAAAGTGCTGACGCGTTTGATTCGGGTGGGCACAGGAATGTGACAGATCGGAATGTTTCCCTGACCCATCACACTCACAGCGACCAAAAGTAATATCCAGGTCTTTTTAATCATTTCTTGACCCCCGAATCGCCAGGAATTAATTCCTGACCTAATCCAAATTTGCTATATTCTACCACCCCCGTTTTTCCCGCCCATTGAAAGTATAAGGACGATAAACGATTTACTTCTTCAGGAAATACATTTGCAAGATCTTTAGTTTCACCTCGATCAACATCTAAATCATACAATTCCCATTTGTAGGAGGGATAGGTGGAAAGTAATTTCCATTTCCCATCACGTACGGCACGATTCCCTGCTCGTTCCCAAAATAAAGGTGATCCACGCTCAACAACTGATTGGTCGCCAAACAAAACGGGAACTAAGCTCTTTCCTGCTAATTCATTCGTCACAAGGCCATTGAAATTTTTCGGATATTTTATCCCTGCTAATTCATAAAAGGTAGGTGCTAAATCAATCACATGACCGACTCCTTTGTCAATTTTACCTGCTGGAACCTTCCCTGGAAACCAGGCGATAAATGGAGAGCTGAAGCCTCCCTCGTGGAATTTATTTTTATAATTACGTAATGGAGTATTGGATAAATAGGCCCAATTTTGCTCTTGATAATCGAATGATCCGGCTGTTCCTACAGGTCCTTCATTTTTAACCAAACCCCGATTAAGCGGATTATAGGAATAAAATCCCCCCTGAGCGCCATTGTCTGAAATAAATAAAATCAAGGTATTATCATCTTTTTTTAGTTCCTTCAGTTTCGCCAAAACCTTCCCAATATTTTGGTCCATATTATCGACCATCGCCGCATAAACTTCCATTTTGGCTTTCCAAAACTGACGCTCATCATAAGTTAACTTACTCCATTCTGGCACTTCAGAATCATGATCCGCAACGGTCTGATTGCTCGTTAAGATTCCGTTTTCTTTTAATTTTTTCAAGCGTTGTTCACGCAATACATCCCATCCTGCATCAAATTTTCCTCGGTACTTCGCTATATCCTCGGGTTTTGCTTGCAAAGGCCAATGTGGCGCCGTAAAGGCTAAATACAAGAAAAAAGGTTTGTCAGTACGTGATTGCTCCTCTAAAAATACATTTGCATTGGATGCAATTTCATCGGTAAAATAATAGGAATTCGCCTCGGGGTTTTGGCGAATATTATCCTTTAATAATGTCACAGGATAAGGATTTTTGCCAAAGGGCAGCGGAGAATTATCAAAGTAATTTGCAGCTCCCTTTAAAATACCATAAAAACGATCAAAGCCCCGTTGTTTTGGCCAAGCCAAGCTATCAGAACCTACGTGCCATTTTCCTGACATTAACGTCGAATAGCCCCCCGAACGAAATACTTCGCCCAAAGTCAAGGACTCCTTATTAAGAAATCCTTGATATGCAGGTAGACCTAGATTCACATCAAAAAACCCAACCCCCGCTTTGTGCTGGTATTGCCCTGTTAATAAAGATGCACGGGTAGGCGCGCAGATAGAATTATTATAAAACTCCCGTAATCGGAGTCCCTCATTTGCCAAGCGATCTAAATTAGGCGTGGCAATTTCGGAGCCATATATTCCCAAATCCGAATAACCTAAATCATCCGCCATAATGAGAATGATGTTAGGGCGCTTCGCTTTCGATGCTGGAGCTTTTTGTGCATTCATTTGTAATGATAATCCTAAAAGGACTAGAAGTAAAATCCTGTAATTTTTCATATTAATCATTTATTCGGCCGTTTCAGGGCCATTTGCTGCTAATTCACTGCCCACTTTTTTGGACTTAAAAATAGGCCAAAACAGTTGTGCATACCACTCTTCTTCTTTGTAGGCTTTGGTTCCATAACCTGAGGGATACTGCCTTGTGATAATTCCTGTCCCAAAAATGATATCCCAAAGAAAGAACATATTTCCGAAATTCCCCTTGTAATAACCAACACCATCATCGGTCGTATCAGCATGATGTGCGTGGTGCGTAGCAGGCGTAGATATGACACGTTCTAATACCCAAGCGAAGGGATGTAAGACCCTGTATTTGTAAAAAGGTTTATCCCATTTCAGGCTGGCATGCGCACCCAAAACAATGATGCTTTTCAAGCCTTGTACAAACAAGGCGGGCAAACCCAATCCCAAATAAATCAATGTTGCTGTCAAATAAATTTGAGAGAAAAACAACGTATAAATCACATTTTGGCGATTTGCCATCGCCATACCCATGTAGGGTGCGGAATGATGGGTACGATGAAAACGCCATAAAAATGGCACTTGATGGTGCAAACGGTGGTACCAATATTGGGTCAAATCATCTGCAATAGCAATTAAGAAAAACCCTCCCCAAAACGGAACCCAAGAAAAAATTCCTGCCTCATTTGGAAGTAGGTACGGCAATGCCTTTAGACTAAATAAACCCAGCAAAGGATAAATCAAAATCTGCGGAGCAATAAAGCAGGCAATATCAACGAACCGCTCATTTTTAGTCCACTTCTTATCATATAGTCCTGCCAATGCCTCCAAGGCTCCTATGGCAACTAACATGATAATGTAGCCTTTTTGACGAAATCCTTCAAAAAATGGCTTTAAAGGGACTAAAAAAGAAGGTAATTGAGCTGAACCAGCTAATAAATCGGGATGTTGTACAGCATACAAATACAATGCAATCACTGGCAGTGCATAAATAAAAAGACTTAACAAAATGTCTCTCCCTAAGTTGGGTGAATGTTGTTTTAACGTAGTCATAGATTTGCTTTTAATGGGAGAAAACAAGTTTTATTAGGCTCAATCCGCCAGCTAGAATGAAAAGAGGAACAAGAAAAACGAGTACTCCCACGCCGATTTTCTTAAGAATGATGGTTATATCTGTCGTTGTCATTTAGGGGTTTGTTTTGTGAAGTCGACGATGTAATACATCATCAAAATCAATGAATGGATATATATTATTCTTTTTGGCCTCTACATCAAATAGCGCTTTTAACTCCTTCAATTTCTCTGGATATTGGGCAGCTAAATTATTCCGTTCATTAAAATCTTCATTTAGGTTATACAGTTCCCATTCATCCGCATCATAATTTGCTTTCACGGGAGGTTTACCCGTTCGAATTGTTATGTCCACATAATTTGGATGATGTGCCGCGGCGGCCTTCCAGCCATCTTTATAAATGGCACGTGACCCGAAAATGTAGAAATATTGACTATTGTGTTGTGAAGGTGCCAACGCATTTTCAAATGAGTATTTTAGCGAAGTGCCTTGAATGGGATCTTGCACAACCTCTTTGATTTTTATAGGATTTTTGATTCCTATTACCTCCGTTGTTGTAGGTAATAGGTCAATTACATGCCCATATTGTGTAC
>Ga0228703_1000635_pt1 | contig 24189 bp, 31 predicted proteins | sample McNCre217_Aug_MG_3_FD_178020 | JGI IMG/M metagenome (GOLD analysis project Ga0228703, IMG submission 178020) | Freshwater microbial communities from McNutts Creek, Athens, Georgia, United States - 29-17_Aug_MG | ecosystem: Environmental > Aquatic > Freshwater > Creek | place: USA: Georgia... | reverse complement strand
GCCTGGGCCGAAGGCTGGGTCACACCCCGTCCTGCCAAGGTCAAGACCGGTAAAAAAGTCGCTGTGATCGGTGCAGGCCCCGCAGGCCTGGCCGCTTCGCAGCAGCTGGCCCGCGCAGGCCACGATGTGACCTTGTTCGAAAAGAACGACCGCGTCGGTGGTTTGCTGCGTTACGGCATCCCTGACTTCAAGATGGAAAAGTCGCACATCGATCGCCGCGTCAAGCAGCTCGAAGCCGAAGGCGTGACCATCCGCACCAGCGTGCTGGTGGGCGAATGGCCCAAGGATTCCAAGGTCACCAACTGGGCCAAGGAAACCATCAGCGCCGAGCAGCTCAAGAAAGACTTTGACGCTGTGTTGCTCACCGGTGGTTCCGAGCAATCGCGTGACCTGCCTGTGCCCGGCCGCGACCTGGACGGCATCCACTTCGCGATGGAATTCTTGCCCCAGCAAAACAAGATCAACGCTGGCGACAAGCTCAAGGGTCAGTTGCGCGCTGACGGCAAAAACGTCATCGTGATCGGTGGCGGCGACACCGGCAGCGACTGCGTGGGCACCAGCACACGCCACGGCGCTGTGAGCGTGACCCAGTTTGAGGTGATGCCCGAGCCACCCGAGAAAGAAAACAAGCTGATGGTCTGGCCTTACTGGCCCATGAAGCTGCGCACAAGCTCCAGCCACGACGAGAGCGCCGAAAAAGGCCTGCTCAAGCGCGAATTTGCCATCTCCACCAAGGAGTTCATCGGCGAAAAGGGCAAAGTCACAGGCCTCAAGACCGTGCACGTCGAGTTCAAGGACGGCAAGATGGTCGAGGTGCCTGGCACCGAGAAGGAATACAAAGCCGACCTGGTCTTGTTGGCCATGGGCTTCACCAACCCGGTCGCTACCGTGCTCGACGCCTTTGGCATCGACAAGGACGCTCGTGGCAACGCCAAAGCGAGCACCGACTTCACAGGCGGCTACGCCACCAATGTGAACAAGGTGTTTGCTGCCGGTGATATGCGCCGTGGTCAGTCGCTGGTCGTGTGGGCGATCCGCGAAGGTCGCCAGGCCGCGCGTGCTGTGGACGAGTTCCTGATGGGCCAAAGCGACCTGCCGCGCTGACGCACATTTCGTTCTAGGTACAATCCCTAGAACACCAAGGTTTACATTGCGTTGACCTTGCTTCGATAAGATCACAAGAGCCGGCCTACCCGGCTCTTGTTTTTCATGAATACGCCCAATACATCTCCTCTCGTTGAACTGCGTGACCTGAGCTTCGGCTACGGTGAGCGTGCGATTTTGAAGAACCTCAGCTTCAAAATTCCACGCGGCCAAGTCACGGCCTTGATGGGTGTGTCCGGTGGTGGCAAAACCACCGTGCTGCGCCTGATTGGCGGTCAAATCCGTGCGCAGCAAGGTCAGATGTTGTTTGACGGTCACGATGTGACAGGCATGCAGCAAGCCGAGCTGTATGCCGCCCGCCGTCGCATGGGCATGTTGTTTCAGTTCGGTGCCTTGTTCACCGACATGAGCGTGTTCGACAACGTGGCTTTTCCCTTGCGTGAGCACACGGCCTTGTCGGAAGACCTGATCCGGGACATCGTGCTCATGAAACTCGATGCGGTGGGCTTGCGCGGTGCGCGTGATTTGAAGCCTTCTGAAATTTCGGGTGGCATGAGCCGCCGGGTCGCACTGGCCCGCGCTATCGCGTTGGACCCCGAGCTGATCATGTACGACGAGCCGTTTGCCGGTTTGGACCCGATTTCTTTGGGCACGGCGGCGCGTTTGATTCGCCGCCTGAACGACAGCCTGGGCATCACCAGTGTGATCGTCTCGCACGATGTGACCGAAACTTTTGAGATTGCCGACCATGTGGTGATCCTCGCCAATGGCGGTCTGGCCGCTCAAGGCACGCCGGACGAGCTGCGTGCCAGCACCGATCCCCTGATCCACCAGTTTGTGCATGCGCTCAGCGACGGGCCGGTGCCATTCCATTACCCCGCGCCCACGGCCGATCAGGACTATGACCGGAGGTCCGCATGAACGTGATCCACATGCTGGCCGCATTGGGCGCGGCCACACGGCAGGCGCTGGCCGACTGGGGCTTTGGTGCACGTTTGTTTTTCAAGTTGCTCAAGATGTCGGGCGCGGCTCTTCGGCGTTTTGGCCTGGTGCGTGACCAGGTGCACTTTTTGGGTAACTACTCCTTGGCTATCATCACGGTGTCGGGCCTGTTTGTGGGTTTTGTGTTGGGCTTGCAGGGGTACTACACCTTGCAGCGTTATGGCTCGGCCGAGGCCTTGGGCTTGCTCGTGGCACTCAGTTTGGTGCGCGAGTTGGGGCCTGTGGTGGCCGCACTGCTTTATGCAGGCCGCGCGGGTGCTTCGCTCACGGCCGAAATCGGACTCATGCGTGCCGGTGAACAACTGACCGCGCTTGAAATGATGGCGGTGGACCCGATTCAACGCATCTTGGCACCGCGTTTCATGGGCGGCGTGATCGCCTTGCCCTTGCTCACCGCGGTGTTCAGTGCTGTGGGTATTTTGGGTGGCTATGTGGTGGGCGTTCTGCTCATCGGTGTCGATGCCGGCTCGTTCTGGAGCCAGATGCAAGGCGGCGTCGATGTGTTCAAGGATGTGGGCAACGGCATCATCAAGAGCATTGTGTTTGGTGTGGCGGTGACCTTCATTGCCTTGCTTCAGGGCTATGTGGCCAAGCCCACGCCCGAAGGGGTGGCCAGCGCGACCACCCGCAGTGTGGTGGTTTCTTCCTTGTCGGTTTTGGGTCTGGACTTCATCCTGACCGCGATGATGTTCAGCATTTGAAGGGGACGACATGCAACGTTCAAAAAATGATATTTGGGTAGGTTTGTTTGTCTTGCTCGGTGCTGTGGCCGTGCTGTTTCTGGCCCTCAAGTCCGCCAATTTGCTGACATTGAACTTCCGCTCGGACTATGAGGTCACAGCCAAGTTCGACAACATCGGTGGCCTCAAGCCAGGTGCTGCCGTCAAAAGCGCGGGCGTCGTGGTGGGGCGTGTCAAGAACATTGCCTTCGACGGCGAGTCCTTCCAGGCCAAGGTGACTTTGGCTTTGCAATCACAAAATCAGTTTCCTGCCGACAGCTCACTCAAGATCTTGACCAGCGGTTTGCTGGGCGAGCAGTACCTGGACATCACACCTGGTGCCGACGAGAAGAACCTGGTGGCTGGCGACAAGATTGGCTCGACCCAGTCGGCGGTGATTTTGGAAAACCTGATCAGCCAATTCCTCTACAGCAAGGCGGCTGAACCTGCTCCCGGTGCCGAGGGCAAAAAGCCGTGAAATCCATTGATCGTCGATGGTTAGGGCTGTGTCTGGCCGTGCTGTTCATGGCTTTGCAGGGCTGTGCAACGGTTCCAAATGCCGATGCGCGGGACCCTTGGGAGTCCATGAACCGCAGCGTTTACAACTTCAACGACGCGGTGGACACGATCGCCATCAAACCGGCTGCGCGTGTTTACGACAAAGTGGTTCCCAAATTCGTGCAAACGGGCGTCCACAATTTCTTGGGCAATCTGGGTGATGTCTGGTCCATGGCCAACAGTGCTTTGCAGCTCAAGGGCCAGCATGCGGTCGAGAGTTTCATGCGCGTGAGCGTGAACACGGTTTTTGGCTTGGGCGGTGTTTTGGACATTGCGACCGAGATGCGCCTGGAGCGGCACAAGGAAGATTTCGGGCAGACTTTGGGTTACTGGGGTGTCAAACCCGGGCCCTACGTGGTGTTGCCGATCTTGGGACCATCGACTTTGCGCGACACCTTGGCTTATCCGGTCGACTACAAAGGCGATCCGATCCGCCAATTCAACGACCAGGCCACGCGCAACAGCCTGGTGGCTTTGCGCGTGACCGATGTGCGGGTGGGCTTGCTGCAAGCGGTTGACACCCTCAAGGAAGCCTCTTTGGATCCCTACACCTTCGTGCGCGATGCGTATTTGCAAAAGCGCGAAAACGATGTGTACGACGGCAATCCTCCCTCTGATTTTGATTACAGCGATCAAGACGCCCCCTGAGCCTCAGACGACTCGTTACAGTTACTCACAAGCACTCGTTCAATCGCATTTATAGTTTCCGCATGCATCACTCACTGTCCCTCTTTTCTTTGAACCGTCGCCAAATGTTGGGCGCCTGTCTGTCGGCTGCCGCCATGACCTCGATGGGTGCTGCATGGGCGGCTGACGAAGCGCCTGAGGTGTTCATCAAACGCATCACCACGGAAACGCTGGACACCATCAAAGCCGACAAAGCGCTGCGCAGCGGCGATGTGAACAAGCTCACCCAGTTGGTGGACGACAAGCTCATGCCGCATGTGAACTTCCGCCGCATGACGTCTCTGGCCACGGGCCCCGCTTGGCGCAAAGCCACGCCCGAGCAGCAAAAACGCTTGCAGGAAGAGTTCAAGATCCTTTTGGTTCGTACCTACGCAGGCGCTTTGAGCCAAGTCAGCGATCAGGTGGTGGTGGTCAAGCCCTTGCGCTCCGGCCAGGAAGACAAGAACCTGGTCGTTAATACCGAAGTGCGTGGCAAAGGGGATCCGATTCAGCTGGACTACCGCCTCGAAAAGACGCCTGGTGAAGGTGCGGGCTGGATGATTTTTGACCTGAATGTGCTGGGCGTGTGGTTGATTGAAAACTACCGCACCCAATTCACCAAGGAAATCAATGCTGGCGGCATGGATGCCTTGATCGCCAGCTTGGCGGCGCGCAACAAATCCAACGCACGCAATTGATGACGTTGCAGACGGGAGTCCTGTCCATGAACGCTTTGAAGCTGCCCCCGACGCTGATGCACGAGCAGGCCGATGCTTGCTTGTCCCAATGGGTCAATGCGCTCCAAGGGGCTTTGCCTTCGGTTCAGCCCGAGCCTGTTCGGGTCGATGCGTCTGCGCTGAGCGACTTCGATTCGTCGGCCTTGGCGGTTTTGCTGGGCTTGCGTCGTGTGGCCAAAGCCCAGGGGCGTGCTGTTTTGGTGGAAGGCATGTCGGCGCGCTTGCGTGAATTGGCCACTTTGTACGGTGTGCTGGAGCTCTTGCAGCCCGCTTGAGTGCTTTTTGGGCCAAAAAGCCCGGTCTTTTTGCCTGCTTCCGCCCCGACAGGCGCATCGGCCATGGGCCAGCACTTAAAATAAAGCCCTCCCATGTCTGCGCTCTCATTCCAATACGTCGCCAAAACCTATGCTGCCAAGCAGGCGGGCGCTCCCGCATTTCGTGCGCTCGACCAGGTCAGCTTTGAGGTGCAAGAGGGCGAGTTTTTTGGTTTGCTGGGCCCCAATGGCGCTGGCAAAACCACCTTGATCAGTATTCTGGCCGGATTGACCCGGGCCACCCAAGGCCAGGTGCTGGTCCATGGCCACAATGTGCAAAGCGATTACGCAGCCGCCAGGCGTTTGTTGGGTGTGGTGCCGCAAGAGCTGGTTTTTGATCCTTTTTTCACGGTCCGCGAATCGCTCAAGATCCAGTCGGGCTATTTCGGTGTCAAGAAAAACGACGACTGGATCGATGAGCTGCTCGACAGTTTGGGCCTGACCGACAAAGCCCATGCCAACATGCGCCAGCTCTCTGGCGGCATGAAGCGCCGTGTGTTGGTGGCGCAGGCCTTGGTCCACAAACCGCGTGTCATTGTGCTCGACGAGCCCACAGCTGGCGTCGACGTTGAATTGCGTCAGACCCTTTGGCAGTTCATTGCCAAACTCAACAAACAAGGCCACACGGTGTTGTTGACCACCCATTATCTGGAGGAGGCCGAGGCCTTGTGCGGTCGCATCGCCATGCTCAAGCGTGGCCAGATGGTGGCGCTCGAGAAAACCTCGGTGCTGCTCAAGTCTGCCACCAGCCAGGTCTTGCGTTTCAAACTCGATGGTGAGCTTCCCCTCTCGGTGGCCCAGGTGGCGCGTGTCACCGGTCGCATCGTGCAGGTGCCCGTCAACAACGCGCTGGACATCGAAACTTGCCTCAACACCGTGCGCTCTGCGGGCTTGGTGGCCGAGGACGTCGAGATTCGTCAGGCGGACCTGGAAGACGTGTTCCTGGAAGTCATGAACCGCCAACAATCCAACGCGGGAGCCTTGGCATGACCGGCTGGCAAACCCTGTTGTACAAGGAAGTGCTGCGTTTTTGGAAGGTGGCCTTTCAGACCATTGCCGCACCGGTGCTGACTTCGGTGCTGTACATGCTGATCTTTGGCCATGTGCTGGAAGACCATGTCAAGGTGTATGACCAGGTGGCCTATACCTCGTTCTTGTTGCCGGGTCTGATCATGATGGGGGTGTTGCAAAACGCCTTTGCCAACAGTTCGTCCAGTCTGGTGCAAAGCAAGATCATGGGCAATCTGGTGTTCTTGTTGCTCACGCCCTTGTCGCACTGGAGCTGGTTTGTGGCCTATGTCGCTTCCTCGGTGGTGCGAGGCCTGGCCGTGGGTCTGGGCGTCTTCCTGATCACCGGTTGGATGGTGAACATCCAGTTCATCTACCCCTTGTGGATCTTGGCATTTGCCATCATGGGGGCTGCCATGATGGGGGCTCTGGGTGTGATTGCGGGCTTGTGGGCCGAGAAGTTCGACCAGATGGCCGCGTTTCAGAATTTCATCATCATGCCCATGACGTTCTTGTCGGGCGTGTTTTATTCCATCCACTCCTTGCCCGCTTTCTGGCAGCAACTGAGCCACTTGAACCCGTTTTTCTACATGATTGATGGCTTCCGTTACGGCTTCTTCGGTCAAAGCGACGTCTCGCCATGGGTCAGCTTGGGTGTGGTCGCCGCAGCCTTGGCTGTGGTGAGCAGCGTGACCCTTCATCTCTTGCGCACCGGCTACAAAATCCGGAGCTGAACACCATGAACGCAGAACAACTTCGCTCCATCATCGCCGCTGGTTTGCCGTGCACGCACCTGGAAGTGGACGGTGATGGCCGCCATTGGAGTGCGGTGGTCGTGTCCGAGGCCTTTGCCGGTTTGCGCCTGATTGCCCGGCATCAAAAGGTTTATGCCACCTTGGGACAAAAAATCCAGACCGACGAGGTACATGCCTTGTCGATGAAAACATACACCCCTGCCGAATGGGCGGCACAGCCTCGTTGAACGATTCAAGAACATGGATAAATTGAAAATTCGTGGCGGTCATCGCCTCAATGGCACTTTGAATGTGTCGGGTGCCAAGAACGCCGCCTTGCCCGAGCTGTGCGCCGCTTTGCTCAGTGCAGACCCTGTGACTTTGGCCAATGTGCCGCGTTTGCAGGACGTGGCCACCATGCTCAAGCTGATCCGCAACATGGGCGTGAGCGCTGAACACCACGAAGATGGCCGCGTCAGCCTCGATGCCGGTGGTCTGAACAACCCTGAAGCGCCCTATGAGCTGGTCAAGACCATGCGTGCTTCCGTGCTGGCGCTGGGGCCATTGCTGGCGCGTTTTGGTAAAGCCAAGGTGTCACTGCCTGGGGGATGTGCCATTGGCTCGCGCCCTGTGGACCAGCACATCAAGGGCCTGCAAGCGATGGGTGCAGAGATCACGGTGGACCATGGCTATATGTTGGCGAGTTTGCCCGCAGGCCGCACACGCCTGAAAGGCGCTCACATCACCACCGACATGGTGACCGTGACCGGCACAGAGAATTTCATGATGGCCGCGGCTTTGGCTGAGGGTGAGACTGTTCTGGAAAACGCCGCCCAGGAACCCGAGATCACCGACCTGGCCGAGATGCTCATCAAGATGGGTGCAAAGATCGAGGGCCATGGCACCAGCAAGATCCGCATCCAGGGCGTGGAGCGTTTGCACGGTTGTGAACATCAGGTCGTGGCCGACCGCATTGAGGCCGGTACCTTCTTGTGCGCTGTGGCTGCCACAGGCGGCGATGTCGTTTTGCAGAACGGCCGTGCTGACCACTTGGATGCCGTCATCGACAAACTGCGCGATGCAGGAGCCACGATCGAAGCGGGTGCCGATTTCATCCGCGTGAAATCCGAAGGCCGCCTGAAAGCCCAGAGCTTTCGCACCACCGAATACCCCGGCTTCCCGACCGACATGCAAGCCCAGTTCATGGCGCTCAACTGCATCTCGCAAGGAGCCAGCAAAGTGACTGAAACGATTTTTGAAAACCGCTTCATGCACGTCAATGAACTGGTGCGCCTGGGCGCGCACATCCAGATCGATGGCAAGGTGTCGGTGATCGAAGGGGTGGAAAAGCTGTCGGGTGCCATCGTCATGGCCACCGACTTGCGCGCATCCGCCAGCCTGGTGATTGCCGGGCTCGTGGCCGAAGGCGAAACCATTGTGGACCGCATTTACCACCTGGACCGCGGCTATGACCGCATGGAAGCCAAACTCCGCGCTGTGGGCGCTGACATCGAAAGAGTGAAATGATCACGCTGGCCCTGTCCAAAGGACGCATCTTTGACGAAACCCTGCCGCTGCTCAAAGCCGCTGGCATCGAGGTGCTCGAAGACCCTGAAAAATCCCGCAAGCTGATCTTGCCCACCAACCAGGCCAATGTGCGCGTGGTGCTGGTGCGCGCGAGCGACGTGCCCACCTATGTGGAATACGGCGGTGCCGACCTGGGCGTGACCGGGCTCGATACCCTGATCGAACACGGCGGCCAGGGCCTGTACCAGCCGCTGGACCTGAACATCGCCAAATGCCGCATGAGCGTGGCGGTGCGTGCCGATTACGACTACGCCGCGCAGGTGCGCACGGGCGCGCGCCTGAAGGTGGCAACCAAATACACCACGATTGCCCGCGACTTCTTCGCCACCAAGGGCGTGCACGTCGATCTGATCAAGCTCTACGGCAGCATGGAGCTGGCACCGCTCACGGGCCTGGCCGACGCCATCGTCGATCTGGTGTCCACCGGCAACACGCTCAAGGCCAACCACCTGGTTGAAGTCGAACGCATCATGGACATCAGCTCACGTCTGGTCGTGAACCAGGCTGCGCTCAAACTCAAGCAAGCACCGATCCGCGCCATCATCGACGCCTTTGCGGGCGCGGTGAAGAAAGACTGAACAACATGGGCCTGCAAGCCAAACCATTGCAACTGAACACGGCCGATGCCGGTTTTGAAGCGGCCTTCGCGGCGCGCCTGCATTGGTCTGCCGACACCGACGCCGCCATCGAGCAGCGCGTGGCCGACATCCTGGCCGATGTGCAGCAGCGCGGCGACGCGGCCGTGCTGGAGTACACCCAGCGTTTTGATGGCCTGCAAGCTGCCGACGTGAAGGCGCTGGAGATCACCCAGGCTGAGTTGCAAGCTGCTTTGGACAGCCTGCCTGCCGTGCAGCGTGAAGCTTTACAAGCCGCAGCAGCCCGTGTGCGCAAGTACCACGAAGCGCAAAAGAAAGCATCGGGCGAAAGCTGGTCTTACCGCGACGAAGATGGCACTTTGCTGGGGCAAAAAGTCACGCCGCTCGACCGCGTGGGCATTTACGTGCCTGGCGGCAAAGCCGCTTACCCCTCGTCGGTGCTGATGAATGCCATTCCGGCCCATGTGGCGGGTGTGCAAGAGATCATCATGGTCGTGCCCACACCGCAAGGCGTGCGCAACCCGCTGGTGCTGGCCGCCGCCTGTGTGGCGGGCGTGAGCCGCGCCTTCACGGTGGGCGGCGCGCAAGCCGTGGCGGCTTTGGCCTATGGCACTGCCACCATCCCCAAGGTGGACAAGATCACTGGCCCAGGCAACGCCTATGTGGCCAGCGCCAAAAAGCGCGTGTTCGGCACCGTGGGCATCGACATGATCGCGGGCCCCAGCGAAATTTTGGTCTTGGCCGACGGCACCACGCCCGCCGAATGGGTGGCGATGGATTTGTTCAGCCAGGCCGAGCACGACGAACTGGCGCAGAGCATTTTGCTGTGCCCCGACGCGGCCTACATCGCCCAAGTGCAAGCCGCCATTGACCGCCTGCTGCCCGAGATGCCACGGCGCGAAATCATCGCCAAATCGCTCAACGACCGCGGCGCTTTGATCCAGACCCGCGACATGGAAGAAGCCTGCGCCATCAGCAACCGCATCGCGCCTGAGCATCTGGAGGTGTCGAGCAATGAACCGCACCGCTGGGAGCCATTGCTGCGCCATGCGGGTGCCATTTTCTTGGGCGCATTCACCAGCGAATCTCTGGGCGACTACTGCGCTGGCCCCAACCACGTGCTGCCCACCAGCGGCACGGCACGCTTTTCGTCGCCGCTGGGCGTCTATGACTTTCAAAAACGCAGCAGCCTGATCGAGGTGAGCGAAGCCGGCGCCCAGCCGCTGGGCCGTATCGCTGCCGAGCTGGCCTATGGCGAAGGCCTGCAAGCACACGCCCGCGCTGCCGAACTCCGTTTGAACCCTGTGCCCCCGATGCGAGACACCCCATGAGCAATGTCAGCCCCCAACTCATGCAACGCATCCGCCAGGACGTGCAGTCCATGCACGCCTACGCCATCCAGGATTCGGTGGGCATGGTCAAGCTTGACGCGATGGAGAACCCGCACAGTCTGCCGCCTGAGCTGCAAAAGGCCTTGGGCGAGCGCTTGGGTGCTTTGGCTCTGAACCGCTATCCCAATGGCCGTGTTGACGACTTGCGCCAAGCATTGGCCAGCTATGCGGGCATGCCCGAAGGCTTCGACATCATGTTGGGCAACGGCTCGGACGAGTTGATCTCTTTGCTGGCCATGGCCTGCGATGTGCCCGGAGCCAGCATCCTGGCCCCGTTGCCCGGCTTTGTGATGTACGCCATGAGCGCCCAGCTGCAAGGCTTGGCTTTCCACGGCGTGCCGCTCACGGCCGACTTTGAACTCGACGAAGCCGCCATGCTGGCCGCCATTGCTGAGCACAAGCCGTCCATCGTCTATCTGGCTTACCCCAACAACCCCACCGGTAACCTTTGGAGTGACGACATGATCGAAAAGATCGTGCTGGCCCAGGGTGCGCAAGGCGGCCTGGTGGTCATGGACGAGGCCTACCAGCCTTTTGCCAGCAAGAGCTACATCGACCGCATCACACGCCACTCGCATGTTTTGCTCATGCGCACCCTCAGCAAGTTTGGCCTGGCCGGTGTACGTCTGGGCTATATGGTGGGCCCCAAGGCCCTGGTGGCCGAGATCGACAAAGTGCGCCCGCCTTACAACATCAGCGTTCTCAACTATGAATGCGCCCTGTTCGCATTGGAGCATGCCGAGGTGTTTGCCGCGCAAGCCAAAGACCTGCGCGAGCAGCGTGACCGCCTCTTGAAAGAGCTGGGTGCCTTGCCGGGCGTGCAGCCTTTCCCCAGCGAAGCCAACATGATCCTGGCCCGCGTGCCCGATGCCGCCAAAACCTTTGACGGTCTGAAGGCGCACAAAGTGCTGATCAAGAACGTTTCTAAAATGCACCCATTGCTGGTCAACTGCTTGCGCTTGACGGTGGGCACCGCCGCAGAAAACGACCAACTCCTCGCCGCTTTGAAAGTCTCTTTATGAACCGCTCAGCAAACGTCACCCGCAAGACGGCCGAGACGAACATCCGCGTCGCCCTCAACCTGGACGGCACGGGCCAGGCCAAGCTGGCCAGTGGCATCGGTTTTCTGGACCACATGCTCGACCAGATCGCCCGCCACGGTTTGATCGACCTGGACATCGCTTGCGAAGGCGACCTCCACATCGACGGCCACCACACGGTGGAAGACATCGGCATCACGCTGGGTCAGGCCTTTGCGCAGGCGATTGGTGACAAAAAAGGCATCCGCCGTTATGGCCACGCCTATGTGCCGCTCGACGAGGCCTTGAGCCGCGTGGTGGTCGATTTTTCGGGTCGCCCCGGTTTGCACATGGACGTGAAGTTCACCTCCGGTTCGCTGGGCACGCTCGATACGCAGCTGGTGTACGAGTTTTTCCAGGGCTTCGTGAACCATGCGCTGTGCACCTTGCACATCGACAACCTCAAAGGTGTGAATGCGCACCACCAGTGCGAGACCATCTTCAAGGCCTTCGCCCGGGCCATTCGCGCAGCGCTCGAACTCGACCCTCGCTCGGCCGGTGTGATCCCTTCTACCAAAGGCAGCCTCTGACATGAGCGTCAATCGCGTTGCAGTGGTGGATTACGGCATGGGCAACCTGCGCTCGGTGGCGCAGGCGGTCATGCATGCCGCGTCCAGCGTCGACCATGCCGAAGTGACGGTCACGTCCGACCCGCAAGTCGTGCGCGATGCGCACCGTGTGGTCTTGCCGGGGCAGGGCGCCATGCCCGACTGCATGCGCGAGCTGCGCGAGTCGGGCCTGATGGACGCCGTGCTCGAAGCCGCCGCCAGCAAACCGCTGTTTGGCGTGTGTGTGGGCATGCAGATGTTGCTGGACCACAGCGCTGAGGGCGATACACCCGGTTTGGGTTTGATCCCCGGTGACGTTATCAAATTTGATCTGGCAGGCCGCACCCAGCCTGATGGCACCCGCTACAAGGTGCCACAGATGGGTTGGAACCAGGTCTGGCAAGACACACCACGCCACGCTTTGTGGAACGGCATCGAGGACGGCAGCTGGTACTATTTTGTACACAGCTTTTATGCCAAGGTCAGCAACCCGGCGCACAGCGCTGCACAGACCGATTACGGTGGTCGCTTTGCCTGTGCGATTGCCCGTGACAATATTTTTGCCACCCAGTTTCACCCTGAAAAAAGTGCGGATCAAGGGCTGGCCCTGTTTCGCAATTTCCTCCACTGGCAGCCTTGAGAAGTTTTCACTGCCGTTCTTTTTCTTCCACCTGCATTTAACTTGCCATGATTCTGATCCCCGCCATTGACCTCAAAGACGGCCACTGCGTTCGCCTCAAGCAGGGCGATATGGACCAAGCCACCACCTTTGGGGAAGACCCCGCAGCCATGGCGCGTACTTGGCTGGAAAAAGGCGCACGCCGTTTGCACCTGGTGGATTTGAACGGTGCGTTTGCAGGAAAGCCGCAGAACTTTGGCGCGATCAAAGCCATCCTCAAAGAAGTCGGCAGCGACATCCCGGTGCAATTGGGCGGCGGCATCCGTGATCTGGACACGATCGAGAAATACATCGACAGCGGTCTGCAGTACGTGATCATTGGCACCGCTGCCGTGAAGAACCCCGGTTTCCTGAAAGACGCTTGCACCGCGTTTGGTGGTCACATCATCGTGGGCCTGGACGCCAAGGACGGCAAAGTCGCCACCGACGGCTGGAGCAAGATGACCGGCCACGAAGTGGTTGATCTGGGCAAGAAATACCAGGACTGGGGTGTCGAGTCCATCATCTACACCGACATCGGTCGCGACGGCATGCTCAGCGGCATCAACATCGATGCCACCGTCAAGCTGGCCCAAGCGCTGACCATTCCCGTGATCGCTTCGGGGGGCTTGTCGAACATGGCCGACATCGAACAGCTGTGCGCGGTGGAAGACGAAGGCGTCGAGGGCGTGATCTGTGGTCGCGCCGTGTATTCCGGCGACCTGGACTTTGCCCAGGCCCAGCAACGCGCTGACGAGCTCAACGGCTGAACATGCGCATGAAGGCCAGCTGTCGCGACACCGTGTTCGCGGGCCTGCCGGCCTGTGAGTTGACCCTTGCGAACGCTGACCGCTTGGTGGTGGCTTTGCATGGTGCGCACGTGTTGTCTTGGCAAAGCGGTGGGCGTGAACGCCTGTACCTCAGCCCCCAAAGCGTGATGGACGGCCAGGCCGCCATCCGTGGGGGTGTGCCGGTGTGCTTTCCCCAGTTCAACCAGCGCGGCCCGATGGCCGACCGTTTGCCCAAGCACGGCTTTGCCCGCCATGTGCGCTGGACGGCCGGTGTGCCAGCGTTGGACAGCGATGTGGCCCAACTCACATTCCGTTTGAGCGACAGCATCCAGACCCGTGCCTGGTGGCCACAGGCCTTTGAAGCCGAATTCGACATCACCCTTTCGCCCGGTCGCTTGACCATGGCCTTGCGCGTTCACAACACCGATACCCAGCCGCTGGCATTTTCAGGCGCACTGCACACCTATTTCGCAGTGGCTGATGCGGCCCAGGCCACCCTGCAAGGCTTGGGCGGTCAGGCCGAATGGGACTCGCTGACCAATACCCACGCCCAGGCGGCAGACACTTTGCGCTTTGGCTCCGAGTTCGACCGGGTGTACGAAGCGTCGCCTCAAGCCATGACGCTGGATGGACAATTGCGCATCCGCCAAAGCCCCAGTTGGGCCAACACCGTGGTCTGGAATCCCGCTGAGGTTTTGTGTGCCAAACTGGCCGATATGCCCAACGATGGCTGGCGTCACATGCTGTGCGTGGAAGCCGCGCAGGTGTACGAGCCCATCACATTGCCCACAGGCGGGCGCTGGGAAGGCTGGCAAAGCCTGGAAGTGCTGAAGGCCTGAGCGGCTCCAACGACGACATTGAAAAGAGAAATTCATGCTGGCCAAACGCATCATCCCTTGCCTTGACGTGACCGGCGGTCGCGTGGTCAAGGGCGTTAACTTTGTCGAACTGCGCGACGCTGGAGACCCGGTCGAAATCGCCGCCCGTTACAACGAGCAGGGCGCCGACGAACTGACCTTCCTCGACATCACCGCCACCAGCGACGGCCGCGACGTGATCCTGCACATCATCGAAGCCGTGGCCAGCCAGGTGTTCATTCCGCTCACCGTGGGCGGCGGAGTCCGCACCGTTGAAGATGTGCGCCGTTTGCTCAACGCGGGTGCCGATAAAACCAGCTTCAACTCGGCTGCGATCGCCAACCCGCAAGTCATCCGTGACGCATCGGCCAAATACGGCGCGCAGTGCATCGTGGTCGCCATCGACGCCAAGCGCCGCAGCGCCGAAGACGAGCAGCGCATCGGCACCCATGGCTTGCCCATGGGCCCCGGCTGGGACGTTTACAGCCACGGCGGCCGCAAAAATGTGGGCCTGGACGCGGTGGCCTGGGCCACCCAAATGGCCGAATACGGCGCAGGCGAAATCCTGCTGACCAGCATGGACCGCGACGGCACCAAGAGCGGCTTTGACCTGCAACTGACCCGCGCCGTGAGCGACGCCGTCAGCGTGCCCGTGATCGCATCGGGCGGCGTGGGCAACCTCGACCACCTGGCCGACGGCGTGAGCATTGGCGGCGCCGACGCCGTGCTGGCGGCCAGCATCTTTCACTACGGTGAATACACCGTTCAACAAGCCAAGCAACGCATGCGCGAGCGTGGCATAACGGTCAGGTTGTGAATATGAACTGGCTCGATCAAATCAAATGGGACGACAAAGGCTTGGTGCCTGTCATTGCCCAAGAAAAAGACACCGGCGACGTGATGATGTTCGCCTGGATGAACCGCGAGGCTTTGCAAAAGACGGCCGAGCTCAAGCGGGCGGTGTATTTCAGCCGTTCGCGCAACAAGCTGTGGTTCAAGGGCGAAGAATCCGGTCATGTGCAGACGGTGCACGACATCCGCATCGATTGCGACAACGATGTGGTGCTGCTCAAAATCACCCAGCTGGGCCATGAGCCTGGCATTGCCTGCCACACGGGCCGCCACAGCTGCTTTTTCCAGAGCTTGCAGCCGGACGGCTGGCAGGCTGTGGACCCGGTCCTGAAAGACCCTGAAACCATTTACAAGTGAACACGATGAGTTCTACCGATACCCTGGCCCCGTCCTCTGAAGACACGCTCGCACGTCTGGCCGCCATCATCGAAAGCCGCAAAGCGGCCAACGGCGGTGATCCCGAAAAAAGCTACGTGGCCCGTCTGCTGCACAAAGGCCCAGACGCCTTTTTGAAGAAGATTGGCGAAGAGGCTACCGAGACCGTGATGGCCGCCAAAGATGTGGACCATGGCGGCGATGCGTCCAAGCTGGTGTACGAAGTGGCTGATCTGTGGTTCCACAGCATGATCGCGCTGGCGCACTACGGCCTAACGCCTGCCGATGTGGTCAACGAGCTGGCCCGCCGTGAAGGCTTGAGCGGGCTGGAAGAAAAAGCCTTGCGCAAAGCGCAAGCACGCGAAGCCGCAGGCGAGTAAGCACCCACCATGAACGCACCTGCCAACGACGACAGCAACCTCACGGTCAGCTGGGTCAGTTACATCCTGCACTTGATCGTGGCGGTCAGCGCCGTCGCGCCAGGCGGCCAAATGGGGCCTGCCTTGCTGGTGGTGGCTTTGATCATCGACCTGGTCAAAAAAGGCGATGTCAGCGGTTGGGAGGCGACGCACTTCAGCTTTCGCATCCGCACGGTGCTCTGGGCTGCAGTCCTTTACTTGATCACTTTGCCGTTGTGGTTTTTCTTTTTGTTCCCGGGCTGGCTGGCTTGGGGGCTGATTTCCATTTGGTTTTTGTACCGGATTGTCTTGGGCATGGTGCGCCTGAATGCGCAGCGACCCGTGACCGAATGATCCCGAAGGTGTCTGAACGATGAGCGATTTGAACTGTATTTTTTGCAAAATCATCGCGGGCCAGATTCCCTCGCGCAAAGTGCATGAAGATGAACATGTGTTTGCCTTTCATGACATTTCGCCATGGGCTCCTGTGCATTTCTTGATCATCCCCAAGCTGCATGTGCCATCGATGGCGCACCTGACGCCTGCCCATGAGGGCCTGATGGGCCACATGATGACGTTGGCGCCCAAGCTGGCTTTGCAAGAAGGCTGCAAACCTTATCCGGAGGGTGGCTTTCGGATTGTGCTCAACACCGGGGCCGAAGGCGGGCAGGAAGTCCATCACCTGCACATGCATGTGATGGGTGGTCCGCGGCCCTGGCTCAAGGGTTGAACTCGGGGCCAAGGCTCTCAAGTCCTTGCGCTGTCAAGGCCGTTCCACTCAGGGGTGTCTCACCCCTTAGAATCCCCACATCATTAGGAGATTTCCATGGGTTCTTTTTCCATTTGGCACTGGTTGATCGTTTTGCTCATCGTGGTCATGGTCTTTGGCACGAAAAAGCTCAAAAACATCGGCTCTGACCTGGGCGGTGCCGTCAAAGGCTTCAAAGACGGCATGAAAGATGGCGGCGCTTCGGCGGACGACAAAGCTGCTGGTCAAGTGGCAGCCCCTGCGGCTGAAAAAACCACCATCGATGTTGAAGCCAAGACCAAGTCTTGATCGCTTGAACCGTTGAATGAGTTGCTGTGCTTGATTTAGGCATTTCCAAAATGGCGCTGATCGGCGTCGTGGCGTTGATCGTCATCGGCCCTGAAAAGCTGCCCAAAGTCGCCCGCACGCTGGGCACCTTGATCGGCAAAGCGCAGCGCTATGTGGCCGATGTCAAGGCCGAGGTCAACCGGTCGATGGACCTGGAAGAGCTCAAAAAAATGAAGGAAACCATGGAAACGGCGGCCCGCGATGTCGAGCAGTCGGTCCAAACCACGGCTTCCGAGTTTGAAAAAGACTGGGCGCAAACCACAGCGGGCATGACGGCCAGTTCGTCCAGCTGGGAACCTGAGCCGCCGAGCTACAAGCATCCGGACAAGAATTGGCGTCTCAAGCGGGGCGCGACGCCCCAGTGGTACAAGGCCCGTGCAGGCGTGCGCACCAAGGCGCTGTCGGGTGCTGCCCGCGTGGCACGGTATCGGCCCAAGTCCCTCAACACCTGATGGTTGGGCGCTGCGTGCGCCGGCTGTTCAACCTGTTTCCCTATGTCCGACTCCAATCCCCAAGACGAACTCGCCGGCTCCGAGCAGCCTTTTGTCGCCCATCTGATCGAGCTGCGAGACCGTTTGATCCGTGCGGTGGCGGCCATTGGCATTGCCGCAGCCGTCCTGGCCATTTTTCCGGGGCCGGGCGAGATGTATGACATCCTGGCCCAGCCCTTGGTGGCGCATCTGCCCAAAGGGGCCACTTTGATCGCCACATCGGTGATCTCGCCTTTCATGGTGCCCTTGAAGATTTTGATGATGGCCGCATTCTTGCTGGCGCTGCCGGTGGTGCTCTATCAGGTGTGGGCTTTTGTGGCACCGGGCCTGTATTCCCATGAGAAAAAACTGGTCTTGCCCTTGGTGGTGTCCAGCACCGTGCTGTTTTTCATGGGTGTGGCGTTTTGTTATTTCTTTGTCTTTGGGCAGGTGTTCAAGTTCATTCAGGGCTTTGCCCCCAAGAGCATCACGGCTGCGCCAGACATCGAGGCCTACTTGAGTTTTGTGCTCACGATGTTCCTGGCCTTCGGTTTGGCCTTTGAGGTGCCCGTGGCGGTGGTGGTGCTGGCCCGCATGGGGGTGGTCAGCGTGCAAAAACTCAAGGATTTCCGGGGCTATTTTGTGGTGTTGGCTTTTGTCATCGCCGCCGTGGTCACCCCCCCCGATGTGGTCTCGCAGTTGGCTTTGGCCATCCCCATGTGCTTGCTCTATGAGCTGGGCATCTGGGCAGCGCAGATTTTCATTCGGCACACACAAGCGCCCGATGCATCTGACGATTGAGTCGACCGGAACCCATTGAAAAAGGGAGCGAATGCTCCCTTTTTTGTGCGCGATTCCCGCTTCAGCGGTTGCTCTTTCGGACGCTGGGCCGCTCTGTCGGGGTCAGGGTCAAATTCAATTCACCTTGACGACGCCAGACTTTCACCTGAGTGGGGTTGCCGGGCTTGAGGCCAGCCACCTGGGTCAGCAGTTCAGACACATTGCCCACGGGCTGGCTGGCTACTTGAAGGATCACATCACCTGGCCGAATGCCGGCCTTGGCCGCTGGACCGTTTTGCAAAACGCCGGTGATGACCACGCCTTGAGGCAGGCCTTTTTTGTTGGCTGTTGGCAGCTGGAAGCTCTCGGCCAATTCAGGCGTCAGGTCTTGTGGCTCCACACCGATCCAGCCGCGTGAAACTTTGCCGTTTTTGAGCAGGTCCTGCATGACCTGTTGAGCGGTCGATACGGGAATGGCGAAACCGATGCCCATATTGCCGCCCGAGCGTGAATAGATGGCGGTGTTGATGCCCATCAGGTGGCCGTGCACATCCACCAGCGCACCGCCTGAATTACCGGGGTTGATGGCGGCATCGGTCTGGATGAAGTTTTCAAACGTGTTGATGCCCAAATGGCTGCGTCCCAAGGCACTGACGATGCCCGAAGTCACCGTTTGGCCCACGCCGAATGGATTGCCAATGGCCAGCACCACATCGCCGACCTGCAGGTCTTGGGGTTGCCCCAGCACAATTACCGGCAATTTGTCGAGTTGGATTTTCAACAGTGCCAAATCCGTGTCGGGATCGGTGCCAATGACTTTGGCGGCAGCGCGGCGGCCATCGGTCAAGACCACTTCGATGTCGTCGGCGTCTTCCACCACATGGTTGTTGGTCAGGATGTGGCCCTCGGGGCTGACGATCACGCCACTGCCCAGGCCACCAGTGTTTTCTTCAGGCTCGCCCTCAAAAAAACGCGACCAGGGGTCGGTGCTGGGGGCAGAGCGGTTTTTGCTGGTGTTGATGCTCACCACGGCCGGCGAGGCTTTGAGGGCGGGGGCGCTCAGGCTGCCTGCAGGGCGGTTCAACAGCGAGCCTGCGGGGGCTTGCAGCAGTGTCATGCCGTCGGCAGAGCGTTGGGCGCTGCGGATCCATTCGGGCTTGAGTGTGGCCACGACAAACCAGGCCGCGAGCAAAACGGTGACCCATTGAGAGAAAAAAAGCCAATAGCGTTTCATGGCCTCGATTGTCCTTGATCTGATGGGCTTGTGTGCACGCCGTGGGGTGGGGCGCAGGCCTTGGGCCACAATACGCGCATTGCCCCTCAAAAGCTTTTTATGACCGATGCCAAAACGCTGGGCCAAGCGCTGGATGCGCTGCTGCAGCCCGACAAGTTCAAAGACTACGGCCCCAATGGCTTACAGGTGGAAGGGGACCGTGAGGTGCATTTGCTCGTCAGCGGTGTGACCGCCAGCCGGGCCTTGATTGAAGCCGCCATCGAAGCGAATGCCGACGCCATTCTGGTTCACCATGGTTTGTTTTGGCGCGGGCAAGATGGCCGCGTGACCGGCTGGATGCGTGAACGCTTGCGCTTGCTTTTGACGCACGGTATCCATTTGTTTGCCTACCATTTGCCACTGGATGCGCACCCCGAACTGGGCAACAACGCCCAACTGGGCCGTGTGCTGGGCTTGCAGACCGAGGGTCGTTTTGGTGAGCAGGATTTGGCTTGTCTGGGACAGGGCCTGAACGGTGGCTGGTCTTCACCCCAAGGCCTCGCAGACCATGTCGCCGGTGCGTTGGGGCGTCAGGTCACTTGTGTGGGCGATTCGGCAAGGCTGGTGCGTCGCGTGGCGTGGTGCACCGGTGGCGCGCAAGGCTATTTTGAAGCCGCCATTGCAGCAGGTGCCGATGCGTTCATCACGGGTGAAATTTCCGAACCGCAAGCCCATCTGGCGCGTGAAACGGGCGTGGCTTTTTTGGCCTGCGGTCACCATGCCAGCGAGCGTTATGGGGCTCCTGCCGTCGGCGCACGCATGGCACAAGACTTGGGCCTGGTGCACCGTTTCATTGAGATCGACAACCCCGCCTGATGGGCGCACCACACATGACATCGATTGCTTTGCCTTTGGCCATCACCCCTGGCGATCCTTGCGGGATTGGCCCGGAAATCATTGCCCGGGCCTGGCGTGACGCGCCTGATGTCACACGCCATTGTTTTGTGGCGGGCGATGTGGGCGTGATGCGCCGCGCCATGGCTTTGGTGCAGGCTTCGCCTGCTTTTCCGGTGTGTGAAATCGCCACCCCGCAGGAGGCGCTGACCGTGCCTGCGCGTTGCCTGCCGGTCTTGCAGGTGGTGCCGCCAGCGCCGGTGCTGCCCTGGGGGCAGGTGGATGCACGCGCTGGCCAGTTGGCCGGAGAGGCGGTCTTGTGGGCCACACGGGCGGCTTTGCGAGGCGAGGTGGCAGGACTGGTGACCGCCCCCTTGCACAAGGAGGCCTTGCACGCCGCAGGCGCGCCGTATGACCAATACCCGGGGCACACCGAGTTGCTGCAGGCCGAGGCGGCTTTGCATGCGGGCGTGCCCCTGGCGCAGATGCCGGTGCGCATGATGTTGGCCAATGACGAGTTGCGCACTGTGTTGGTCAGCATCCATGTTTCCTTGCGCGAAGCGCTGGATGCGATCACCGTCGAGCGCGTGCTGCAAACTTTACGCATCACGCATGCGTCTTTGTCGCGCGTCTTGCGGCGTGCACCGCGCATGGCCGTGGCGGGTGTCAATCCGCACGCAGGCGAGGGCGGTTTGTTTGGTCGTGAAGAGATCGACATCTTGCAACCCGCTTTGGCGCAAGCGCGTCAAGAGGGGCTGGATGTGCATGGCCCCTACGCGCCGGACACGGTGTTCATGCGGGCACGGCGCAAAGCCGATGGTCAGCGCGAATTCGACGTGGTGATCGCGATGTACCACGACCAAGGCTTGATCCCGGTCAAGTACCTCGGGGTGGAGCAGGGCGTGAACGTGACCCTGGGTTTGCCGCTGGTCAGAACCAGCCCCGACCACGGTACCGCCATGGACCTGGCCGGGCAAGGGGTTGCCGATGCCAGCAGCATGGTCCAAGCCATTCGCATGGCCTGGCAGCTGGTCAGTGGTGGGCACTGACCGCTGTGAACCTCAAGCCTTGTTTTTGAGGCTGTCGCGGATTTCGCGCAAGAGCAAAACGTCTTCTGGCGTGATGACTTCTGCGGGCCCTGTCTCGGCCGGAGCCTCTTTCACCAATTTGTTCATCTGGCGGATCATCATAAAGATGATGAAGGCCAAGATGATGAAGTTCAGTGCCACGGTGATGAAACTGCCGTAAGCAAAGACGGCCCCCAGCTTTTTAGCCTCCACCAGCGACAGGCCAGCGGCTTGGCCAGCCAGGCCCAGGTAGTAATTGGAAAAGTCCAGGCCACCAAAAGCTTTGCTCACCAGCGGCATGATCAGGTCGCCCACGGCGGAATCGACGATTTTGCCGAAGGCTCCGCCGATGATCACGCCGACCGCCAGGTCCATGACGTTGCCCTTAAGTGCGAAAGATTTGAAATCTTGAAAAATTGACATCGAAAACTCCTTTTAAAGATATGAATCATAAAGTTTATTGTTATTTCGGGGCCAATCATGGTGGCTCAAGCTTTGTAAGTCGGTTGTCTGTTTCACTCCGCTACAATCCCCGGTTGACCCCGATAACGACTCGCTAGAGGATTCTCATGAGTGACACCCCAGTCGACAGCAGCAAGCGGACGTGGCTGATTGCCTCCACTTGCGCAGGCGCCGTAGGCGCAGGCTTTGTGGCCACCCCCTTCGTCAGCAGCTTCCAACCTTCCGAACGAGCCAAAGCCGCAGGCGCAGCCGTCGAAGTGGACATCTCCGCCCTCAAGGCCGGCGAGAAGCTCACTGTCGAGTGGCGCGGTAAGCCGGTTTGGATCATGAAGCGCACACCAGAGCAGATTGAATCCTTGAAGAAAGTGGAAGGCCAATTGGCTGACCCCGCTTCCAACCGCACGGCCTACCCGATTCCGGAATACGCCAAGAACGGTCACCGTTCGATCAAACCCGAAATCATGGTGGCTGTGGGCATCTGCACCCACTTGGGTTGCTCGCCTGGCGACAAGTTCGCCGCAGGCCCCCAGCCTTCGCTGCCCGACGACTGGCAAGGTGGTTTCTTGTGCGCATGCCACGGCTCGACTTTCGATCTGGCTGGCCGCGTGTTCAAGAACAAGCCCGCACCCGATAACCTCGAAGTGCCGCCTCACATGTACCTGTCTGACACCAAGCTCCTCATTGGTGAAGACAAGAAGGCTTGATGGAGAACGACATGGCTGAATTCAAAGAAATTTCTCCGAACGCCCCCGTGGGCGAAAAGCTCATGAACTGGGTGGACAACCGTTTCCCCGCTTCCAAGCTCTACAAAGAGCACATGAGCGAATACTACGCACCGAAGAACTTCAACTTCTGGTACATCTTCGGTTCCTTGTCGCTGTTGGTCTTGGTCATCCAGATCGTCACCGGCATCTTCCTGGTCATGCACTACAAGCCAGACGCCAACGTGGCGTTCGCTTCGGTGGAATACATCATGCGTGATGTGCCCTGGGGCTGGCTGATCCGTTACATGCACTCGACAGGCGCTTCGGCGTTCTTCATCGTGGTGTACCTGCACATGTTCCGTGGCCTGATGTACGGCAGCTACCGCAAGCCGCGCGAGCTGGTCTGGATCTTCGGTTGCGCGATCTTCCTGTGCCTGATGGCCGAAGCCTTCATGGGCTACCTGTTGCCTTGGGGCCAAATGTCCTACTGGGGCGCTCAGGTGATCGTGAACCTGTTCTCCGCCATTCCTTTCATCGGTCCTGATCTGGCTTTGCTGATTCGTGGTGACTTCGTGGTGGGCGACGCCACCCTGAACCGCTTCTTCAGCTTCCACGTGATCGCTGTGCCTTTGGTCTTGCTGGGCTTGGTTGTTGCACACATCATTGCTCTGCATGAAGTGGGCTCCAACAACCCCGATGGCGTGGAAATCAAAGGTCCCAATGCCCCCAAAGATGCCCAAGGTCATCCTCTGGACGGTATTCCTTTCCACCCCTACTACTCTGTGCATGACATCTTCGGCGTGAGCATCTTCCTGATGGCTTTCACCGCCATCGTGTTCTTCGCGCCTGAGTTCGGTGGTTACTTCCTCGAGTACAACAACTTCATCCCGGCCGATCCGTTGACCACACCGCTGCACATTGCACCCGTTTGGTACTTCACGCCGTTTTACTCCATGCTGCGTGCCATCACCAGCGAGATGATGTACGCCTTGATCGCTTGCGTGGTCATCGGTGCTGTCTTGGCTGTGGCCAAGGGCAAACTGCCTCAGTTGCTCAAGGGTGCTGTGATCGGTGCCGCTGTGGTCGTCTCCGCCATGATGCTGGCCATCGATGCCAAGTTCTGGGGCGTGGTGGTCATGGGTGGCGCTGTCGTCATCTTGTTCTTCCTGCCATGGCTGGACAACAGCCCTGTCAAGTCGATCCGCTACCGTCCTGACTGGCACAAATACCTGTACGCCGTGTTCGTGATCAACTTCCTGATCCTGGGCTACCTGGGTGTGCAACCTCCTTCCCCGATCGGTGAGCGCGTCTCCCAAGTCGGTTCCCTGTTCTACTTCGGCTTCTTCCTGTTGATGCCTTGGTGGAGCAAGCTGGGCACGCCCAAGCAGGTTCCTGACCGTGTGACTTTCACGCCTCACTGAGATCCGGAGATTCAAGAACATGAAAAACCTCAAGAAACTCGCTCTGGGCTTGGTGATGGCCCTCGGTCTCCTGTCCGGTGCCCACGCGTCCAGCGGTGGCGGCATCGC
>Ga0228703_1000634_pt1 | contig 24211 bp, 19 predicted proteins | sample McNCre217_Aug_MG_3_FD_178020 | JGI IMG/M metagenome (GOLD analysis project Ga0228703, IMG submission 178020) | Freshwater microbial communities from McNutts Creek, Athens, Georgia, United States - 29-17_Aug_MG | ecosystem: Environmental > Aquatic > Freshwater > Creek | place: USA: Georgia... | reverse complement strand
CCCTCGGCCACCATCGCATCGGTGTTGGTCGGGTCGCAATAGCGCATGAAGTACCACGACGAATCCACAAACGTGTCCATCGTGTCGGTCTCGCGGCGGGCTGGCTTGCCGCACACAGGGCAAGTCACACCCGCATGGAAACCTTCATGCTTGTGCAACGGATTGCCAGAGCCATCGGGGATGCAGTCTTGCGGCAGCACCACGGGCAAATCTTTTTCAGGCACGGGCACAGCGCCGTGTTCGTCGCAATGAATGATCGGGATCGGTGTGCCCCAATAACGCTGGCGGCTGATGCCCCAGTCGCGCAAACGCCATGTGGTTTTCTTCTCGCCCAAGCCTTTGGCGGCAAGCAGTTCGGCCACTTTGTTGACAGCGGCTTTTTGGTTCAAGCCATCGAGCTCGCCAGAGTTGATGCACACGCAGCTTTGCTTGTCGCCGTACCACTCTTGCCACTCTTTGTCGTTGAAGGCTTGGTCTTTGACTGACACCACTTGCTTGATCGGCAAGTCGTATTTCAAAGCAAACGCAAAGTCACGCTCGTCATGTGCAGGCACGCCCATGACCGCGCCATCGCCGTAGGACATGAGCACATAGTTGCCCACCCACACTTCGACCTTCGCGCCGGTCAGCGGATGCGTGACGAACAGGCCCGTGGGCATGCCCTTTTTCTCTTGCGTAGCCAGCTCGGCTTCGGTTGTGCCGCCGCTCTTGCACTCTTCGAGGAATGCGGCCATTGCGGCGTTGCTCGCCGCAGCGTGCAGTGCCAGCGGATGCTCAGCAGCCACCGCGCAGAAGGTGACACCCATGATGGTGTCGGCGCGTGTAGTGAACACATACATCTTGCCGTCGCCGATCAACGCGCCATCTGCACCAGCAATGTCGTGCGTGAATGCAAAGCGCACACCTTCAGACTTGCCAATCCAGTTCTCTTGCATCAAACGCACTTTGTCGGGCCAGCCGTTCAAAGTGGCTTTGTCGTTGCCCATCTGCACGTGCTCGAGCAGTTCTTGCGCATAGCTGGTGATGTCGAGGTAGTAGCCAGGAATTTCGCGCTTTTCCACCAACGCACCTGTGCGCCAGCCGCGGCCGTCAATGACCTGCTCGTTGGCCAACACGGTTTGGTCGACTGGGTCCCAGTTCACCACTTGGGTCTTGCGATAGGCGATGCCTTTTTCAAGCATCTTCAAGAAGAGCCATTGGTTCCACTTGTAATACGTTGGGTCGCAGGTGGCCACTTCGCGTGACCAATCGATGGCCAAGCCCATCGCCTGCATTTGCTTCTTCATGTAGGCGATGTTTTCGTACGTCCACTTCGCGGGTGGCACGCCGTTTTTGAGCGCGGCGTTTTCAGCGGGCAAGCCAAACGCATCCCAGCCCATGGGCATCAACACATTGAAGCCCTTCATGCGCAGGTTGCGCGTGAGCATGTCGTTGATGGTGTAGTTGCGCACATGGCCCATGTGCAACTTGCCGCTGGGGTAAGGCAGCATGGAGCAGGCGTAGAACTTTTTCTTCGACGCGTCTTCGGTCACGCGGTAGGCGTCGGCTTGGGTCCAAGCGGCCTGAACGGCACGTTCGACCTCGGTGTGGTTGTATTTGTCTTGCATGGGATCAGTCAGAGAACCCCGTCTTGTGCGGGGAGCAGCGCCTTAAAAAACCAAGGCGCATCAAACCTAGATTTTAGGGCTTGGCTGAGGGCTGTTTGCGCTCTGTCACAAAGCCAATGCGGTTCATACCCGCTTGCTGGGCGAGGCCCATGACTTCGACCACCTTGCCGTAGGGCACGCGCTCGTCGGCGCGCAGCTGGACTTCGGGCAATTCGCCGTGATCCATGGCCAGTGCCTTAGAGGCTTGGGCGTTCAGGCTGCGCTTGAGTTCGTCCAGCGAGGTCGCTTTGTCATCCAGATACACCACGCCTTTGGCATCAATGCTGAGCTTGATAAAGCGCGGTGGCGCGGTGTTGGCCTGTGCGCCTTCGGTTTTAGGCAAATCGAGCTTCAAAGCGCTAACCATCAAGGGGGCGGTGATGATGAAGATCACCAACAAGACCATCATCACATCGACCAAAGGGGTGACGTTGATGTCGCTCATGGGCGTTTGGCCCGGCGTGCGCTCAAAACGTCCAAAAGCCATCAGAGCTCTCGCAGGTCGTGAGCAAAGCCTTCCAGCTCCTGCTCCAAGCGGTTGATGATGCGGCCCATCACGTTAAACGCCAACACCGCAGGCAGCGCGACAGCCAAGCCTGCAGCCGTCATGACCAAGGCCTCGCCCACAGGACCCGCCACGCGCTCGATGGTGAGCTGACCTGCCGTAGCAATACCGGTGAGCGCGTGATAGATACCCCACACCGTGCCAAGCAATCCCACAAAGGGCGCGGTAGAGCCGACCGTGGCCAACAACACCTGGCCCGATTGCAAACGGTGCAACACGCTGTGCAAAGCATCGCGCAGCACGCGGGTGCGCTGGGCAGACACATCGCCTTGCGCACCTAAAGTGCCAGGCATCAATTGCTGGTTAGCCTGTGCCAGCGGGAGCAAGACGGCGGTGCGCTCGGCAGCTGCTAAAGCCTGAAGCCCTTGCTGCACATCACGCGCCTGCCAGAAAGCAGCTTTGCCATGGGCCACATCTGCGCTCACGCGATGAAGCAACCAAGCTTTGTAAAAAATCACTGTCCAGCTCGCCACCGACATGGCCAACAACCCCAAAGCCAGTGTGGCGCTGAGCGCATCACCTTGCAAAGCAGCAGCGAAGAAGTCCATGTGCTTAACGCAGGTTCAACACGTCAAACATGTCGAACAAGCCTTTGTTTTTGCTTGCCAAGAAACTGGCAGCACGCAAGCTGCCTTGCGCATACGTGGCGCGGCTGGAAGACTTGTGTGTGATTTCAATGCGCTCACCAATACCCGCAAACAACACGGTGTGGTCGCCCACAATGTCGCCGCCACGGATGGTGGAAAAGCCAATCGTGGATGGGTCACGCTCGCCTGTGTGGCCATAGCGCTCATACACAGCGCAGTCTTTGAGGTCACGGCCAATGGCGTCTGCAATGACTTCACCCATTTTTAAAGCGGTGCCTGAAGGTGCATCCACTTTGTGACGGTGATGGGCTTCGATGATCTCAATGTCGTAGCCCGTAGGCATGGCTTGCCCGGCCATTTGCAACAGCTTCAAGGTCACGTTCACACCCACGCTCATGTTGGGAGCCATGACGATGGCGATGTCTTTGGCGGCTTCGGCGATTTCTGCTTTTTGCGCGTCGGTAAAGCCCGTGGTTCCAATGACGAGTTTGACACCCAATTCGCGACAAACTTTCAAATGCGCCAGCGTACCTTCAGGGCGAGTGAAGTCAATCAGCACATCACTGTTTTGCAGACCTTTGCGCACATCGGCTTCGATGTTCACGCCGCTGGCTTGGCCCAGAAAGCCAGTCGCATCATTGCCAATGCCGGGGCTAGAAGGCACATCCAATGCACCGGCCAACTGACAGGTTGGGTCATTGCGCACCGCCTCAATCAGCATGTGACCCATACGGCCACTGGCGCCAGCAATGGCAATTTTCAAAATGTTCGGGGATTGAGCCATGGTGTGTCGGCGCTTTCAGAAATCAACGGGCCGCTTCGAGCGGCGGATAAGAAACAGGAGCAGCAGGTGCTGAGGATTGGGCAGCGCCTGAAGATTGGGCAGGCTTGGCAGGGAACTTGGCCAAGTCCGCTTCGGATGCTTTGAACTCGGGTAATTTGGTGACTGGGCGACGGGTGTCCAGCTTGGCGGCAAACTCTGCCTCGGTCGGCAGAGGATCACCCTCAATACGCTCAAGCACATCCCCCTTAAAGAACACGCTGAAGCGACGCTGCTGAGGCTCTGCGCCTTGGCGACGAATGGTGAAAGCGTAATCCCAACGGTCGGCATGGAACAAGCTAGTGACCAATGGTGTCCCCAGCACATCGCGCACCGCTTGGCGCGGCATGCCTGCGCGCAAAGCTTGCACTTGTTCGCGAGAAACGAAATTACCTTGCACGACTTCAGGCTTGTAAATCGCGGTCGACGAACACGCCGCCAAACCCAATACCGCAGCAAGGCAAGTCAGAACAAGAACGCTACGTGGCTGACCTGAAAAATCAGAGGCATTTCGACAAAATTCAAACATGGTGTGAAAGGCCGAATGAGGCGCTGTGGCTAGGATTGGATCATTGTAGCGGCGGGTCTGTTTACACGCCGAATCAAACTGCTCAGCCTTGAGACATGGCACGCTGATGGCGCGCAATAAATTCTTGGTACGTGTCGACGCCGCGCAACTGCAAAATGGAGTTACGCACCGCGGCCTCCACCAACACCGCAATGTTGCGACCCGCCACCACTTGAATCACCACTTTACGCACGGGTACACCCAATACGTCTTGGGTCAGCGGCTCATGGGGTAGCCGTTCGTAGTCGCGTTCAAGGGTTTCTTTACGCACCAAATGCACAATGAGTTTCAAACGCATCTTGCGGCGCACGGCCGTTTCACCAAAGATGGCCCGAATATCGAGCAAGCCAATGCCGCGCACTTCGAGCAAGTTTTGCAACAACTCGGGGCATCGGCCTTCCACCGTCGTCTGGTTGATGCGATACAAATCCACCGCATCATCAGCCACCAAGCCGTTGCCACGCGAAATCAATTCCAAGCCCAACTCGCTTTTACCCAAGCCGGATTCGCCCGTGATCATCACGCCCAAACCCAAAATATCCATGAACACACCGTGCATGGTGGTGCGATCGGCAAAGTGCTTGGACAAATAAGCACGTAGCAAGTCAATGACAAATGCCGCCGATTCGTTGGTGGCGAAAAGCGGAATTTGAGCGCGCTCGCACATCGACACCAAAGCTTCTGAAGGCTGCTGGCCGTCAGCCAACACCAGCATAGGCGGCTCTAACGTCACAATACGTGCAATGCGGCGTGCACTGTCTTCTGGATTGGCCTTACTCACGTAGTTGGCCTCACGCTCACCCATCACTTGCACGCGATAGGGATGGATGTAGTTGAGGTAGCCCACCAAGTCAGCACCAGAACGGGCGCTTCGCACAGCGACTTCGTCAAAGTGGCGCTCTGAAGCGCCTAGACCAGCAATCCACTCCCAGCGCAGTCGGCCGCGAAAGGCTTCAAACAGCACATCCGCGCTGATGACGGAAGGCCTCACGGCTGCACCGCGTTCCAGGTAGAGATGATGCGGTGGAGCTCCACGGCGTCATCACAGGTTTTGATTTTTTCACGCAGGCCACTGTCGCTCAGCAGCTCGGCGATTTCAGACAAGATTTCAAGGTGCTTTTGTGTTGACGCTTCAGGCACCAACAAAAAGATCAGCAAGCTCACCGGCTGCTCATCAGGGGCATCAAAGCCAATGGACTTGTCCAGCTGGAACACAGCGGCCATCGGCGCCTTCAAGCCTTTGATGCGGCCATGTGGAATCGCCACGCCATGGCCCAAGCCCGTAGAACCCAAGCGCTCACGCGCAAACAAGCTCTCGGCCACCAAGGCGCGGTTGAGTCCATGCAGGCCCTCAAACAACAAACCCGCTTCTTCAAAAGCGCGCTTTTTGCTGGTGACCTCAACACGCACAAGCACTTGTGCGGCGGGAAGAATGGAAGCTAGGCGATTCATGATTGAGGGCAGATTATGCACCTACAAAATAACAGGCCCTGAAACGACAAAACCGCCGAATTTCGGCGGTTTTGAGAAGTTTATAAAACTCACATCAGTCGCTTGGGGCTGGCGTGGTGATGATTTTGTAGGCGGTCTTTGTGCTTGACCACCTGTCGGTCCAATTTATCCATCAGCTCATCCACTGCAGCGTACATGTCTTCATGGGCACTTTCGGCAAACATGTCGCTGCCTTTGACGTGGATATTGCATTCGGCTTTTTGACGGCGCTCTTTCTCGGTTTGGTTCTCAATGCTAAGCAGCACCTTCACATCCACCACTTGATCGAAATGTCGGGTAATACGATCTAACTTGCCTGCAACATAGGTACGCAAGGCTGGCGTTACTTCAAGATGGTGTCCACTGATCGTCAAGTTCATAAAAAACCTCCATTGGTGAGTTAGCGCTTTCACTATGCGCTTGCCTTTTGAAAAAGGCAATGGGTAAAACTCAAAATCGGCTCAAAAACACCCTACGGAAAACCCCTAGACCACACCGAGGCAGTGCGATAATCTGATCCACATCAACAGCGGAGCTATCTCCTTGGAAACCTACCCTAGTCGGTAGCTTTCGGATCGCACGAGGCACCTTTAGCGCCAAGCGAATTCGAAAGCTGCATTTCTCACCCTTCGAATTTCTGTGCCTCACGCGCAAGGACTGCCATGCTCAATATCTTCACGCTGGCCAACGGTCGCCTCTTCCAAGAAGAGATCGAATCGCTGGAAGAACTTTCCAAATTTCGCCCGATCTGGGTTGACCTCGAATCGCCCACACTCGAGGAAAAACGCTGGATCAAGCAGTATTACGGCCTCTCCATCCCCGAAGACGCGATGGACGAGGACATTGAGGAATCTGCCCGCTTTTACGAAGAAGACAACGGCGAGTTGCACATTCGCAGCGACTTTTTGATCGCCCACGAAGACCAACCACGCACGGAACGCGTCGCGTTTATCTTGAACCAAAACAATGCCGAGCTCAAAAGCCAAGGCGTGTTGTTCTCTATCCACGATGAAGACGTGCCCGTATTTCGCTTGTTGCGCATGCGTGCACGCCGTGCACCTGGGTTGATTGAAGACGCCAAAGACGTGCTGCTCAAACTCTTTGACGCCGATGCCGAATACTCAGCCGACACCCTCGAAGACATTTACGACCAGCTCGAAAAAGCAGGCAAATTGGTGCTATCAGAAGACGTGACAGACGAATTGGCCGGTGAAGTGCTCGGGGCTATCGCCCGCCAAGAAGACTTGAATGGCCGCATTCGCCGCAACGTGATGGACACCCGCCGCGCAGTGAGCTTCATGATGCGCTCGCGCATGCTCAATGCGGACCAGTTTGAAGAAGCTCGCCAAATTCTGCGTGACATTGAGTCGCTGGATAACCACACAGCATTCTTGTTCGACAAGATCAACTTCTTGATGGACGCCACCGTGGGTTTCATCAACATCAACCAAAACAAGATCATCAAGATCTTCTCTGTGGCCAGCGTGGCCTTGCTCCCACCCACCTTGATCGCCAGCATTTATGGCATGAACTTTCAATTCATGCCGGAACTCGACAAAACTTGGGGTTATCCGATGGCCTTGGGCCTCATGGTCGCCAGCGCCTTGGTGCCCATGTGGTACTTCCGCAAGCGCGGCTGGCTCAAGTAATCAAGCAGGGAGTGCGCGCAGCAGGCGGTCTAGCACCGCCACGCTGTAACGGCTGGCAATGCTTTGGATGAAGCGTGGAAAGTCCACATGTGCCGCGTCATTGGCGCGGTCTGAAATAGTGCGCACGGCAGCCATCGGCACGCCGTAGTCATGACACACCTGCGCCATGGCCGCGCATTCCATCTCCACAGCCAAAGCGCCGGGCAGCTCTCGCTGCAAAGCTTGGCTCTCGGTGGTTTGCGACACAAAGCGGTCACCACTGGCAATCAAGCCTTGGTGCACTCGGGCCTTGGGTAAATCAAGATTCAGCCATTCTGACTGGGGCAACGTGCCCCACATGTCTTGGAGCGCCAGTGGCGCAGCGGCAGCCAAGGCATCGGTCAAAGCGACATCCGCCGGAAAACGAGTGATGCCAGTCAAAGGCACTTCGTGGCGGGGAAACAAAGGGGATGCATCCATGTCGTGCTGAATAAACTCACGCCCCACCACCACATCGCCCACATTCACATCTGGCGCCAAGCCACCTGCGACGCCAGTAAAAACGATACGGCTCACACCGAAACGTTCAATCAAAGCCGTTGTTGTTGTGGCTGCCGCCACCTTACCGATGCGAGAGAGCACCGCCACCACCTCATGGCCGTGCCAGTGGCCCACCCAAAATTCGCGACCAGCGACCACTGTCTTGTTTTCATCTGGCATGCGCGCCAGCACCGCAGCCAGCTCTTCGTGCATGGCGCTGACGAGCGCAATGCGGGTCATGCGGTTTTTTGATCGCGCAATTCGCGGCGCAGCACTTTACCCACAGGTGTCTTAGGTAGTTCAGCACGGAACTCGACCACGCGCGGACGCTTGTAACCCGTCAAGTTGTGACGGCAATGCTCCATCACTTGCTCTTCGGTCAAGGCAGGATCTTTTTTGACCACCACCAATTTGACCGCTTCGCCTGAGTGCTCGTCTGGAATACCAATGACAGCGCACTCCATCACACCGGGCATACCCGCCACGACTTCTTCCACCTCGTTGGGATAGACGTTGAAGCCACTGACCAAAATCATGTCTTTCTTGCGGTCGACGATACGGAAAAAACCTTTTTCATCCATCACGCCCACATCACCCGATTTGAAAAAGCCATCGGCCGTCATCACACGGGCAGTTTCGTCCGGACGCTGCCAGTACCCCGCCATCACTTGAGGACCTCGAATGGCGATTTCACCAGGGGTGCCGATCGGCACTTCATTGCCTTCGTCGTCAATGATCTTCATATCGGTACTGGGCAAAGGCACACCAATTGCACCATTGAAAACTTTGCTCGTCACAGGGTTACTCGTGGCGGCAGGGCTGGTCTCGGACAAGCCATACGCCTCGCAAATTGGACAACCCGTTTTCTCAAGCCACAGCTTAGCCACAGGCCCTTGCACGGCCATGCCCCCCCCAAGAGACACCACCAAGTGCGACCAATCCACCTTATTGAAATCGGGGTGATTGGCCAAGGCGTTGAACAGCGTATTGACCGCAGGGAAGATATGGAAACGATGCTTGGTCAGCTCCTTCAACACCGCTGGCAAATCACGCGGATTGGGAATGAGCACCGAGCAACCGCCCATCCGCATGCACGACAAGAGGTTCACGTTGAACGCAAAGATGTGATACAGCGGCAGAGCACAAATGAACGTCGGAATTTCGTTGGCAGGGATACGCCTCAGCGCGGGGCCACACCACTCGGAAGCTTGGAGCATGTTGGCAATCAAATTGCGATGCAACAACTCTGCACCCTTGGCTACACCCGTGGTACCACCTGTGTATTGCAAAACTGCCAAATCGTCGCCATGGATGTCTGGCAGAGTGAGTGCGCAGCGCTCGCCCAGAGTTAAGGCGTCATTGAAACGCACGGCAGTTGGTAACTCAAACGATGGCACCATCTTTTTGATTTTTCGCACCACGTGGTTGACCAACGTGCCTTTGAGCCAACCCAACCGATCGCCCATGGCACACAACACCACATGCTTGATGGGTGTACGCGCCAAACACTCTTGCAGCGTGGCGCCAAAGTTTTCAAGCACCACAATGGCTTTGGCATCTGCGTCTTTGAGCTGGGCCTCGAGCTCACGCGAGGTGTAAAGCGGGTTGATATTCACCACCACAAAACCAGCGCGCAACACCGCGGCCACAGCAATCGGGTACTGCAACACGTTGGGCAGCATGATGGCCACGCGGTCACCCAACACCAGTCCTAAGCTTTGCAAATACGCGGCAAACACTTGACTCAGGCGGTCAAGCTCGTTGTAACGCAGGCCCTTACCTAGAAAGCTGAATGCGGTTCGGTCGCCATATTGGCGAAAGCTTTCTTGCATCAAGTCCACCACCGAGCTGTACGCTTGGGTGTCAATTTCTGCGGGTACGCCTTCTGGGTAGGCGCTTAACCACGGCTTTTGTGTCGAGTTCATGCAATTGCCCCTTGCTGTCTTTTGGGTAGTGAGCGCGTCAGCGTGTCGCTCACTTTGGAGGTTCTAGTACCTGTCAGAGTGATGCAAGGTTACACGACTTTGTGTCGGATTCTGAGGCGGGCTAACCCGAAAGATAATGCGCAAATGAACAAACGTTGGAAACCCAGTGTCACCGTCGCCGCCATCATCGAACGCGACGGTCGTTACATGTTGATCGAAGAGCACACGCCTGAAGGCTTGCGCCTGAACAACCCTGCCGGTCATTTGGACCCAGGCGAGTCGCCCGAAGATGGGTGCGCGCGTGAAGCTCTCGAAGAAACGACCCACACGTTCAAACCCACACAACTGGTGGGCATTTACATCTCACGTTTGTTACGTCCTGCCCGCGCAGATCGCGCCGCAGAAGATGTGACCTACTTCCGCCTCGCGTTTTGTGGCGAGCTAGGCGAACAAGTACCGAATGCCAAACTCGACAAAGGCATTGTGCGCACCTTGTGGATGACACCCGACGAAATCCGCGCCAATGTGCATCGCTTGCGCAGCCCCTTGGTGTTGCGTTGCATGGAAGACCACTTGGCTGGTCAACGCTTTCCACTCGACATGATCTACACCGACCCCAGCGTATTGGCCCCCGCAAAGGGATAATTGCCGCATGGCAAATAACAAACGTGTGGTGGTGGGCTTGAGCGGTGGTGTGGACTCCGCTGTCAGCGCCTACCTGTTGAAGCAACAAGGCTACGACGTCGTCGGCATCTTCATGAAAAACTGGGAAGACGATGACGACAGCGAATACTGCTCGTCCAATATCGACTTCGTCGACGCCGCCGCCGTGGCCGATGTGATTGGCATTGAGATTGAACACGTCAACTTTGCCGCCGAATACAAAGACCGCGTGTTCGCCGAATTCTTGCGCGAGTACCAAGGCGGTCGCACGCCCAACCCCGACATTTTGTGCAACGCCGAAATCAAGTTCAAAGCGTTCTTAGATCACGCCATGCGCCTAGGCGCAGAAAAAATTGCCACCGGCCACTACTGCCGTGTGCGCGAAATGGGCGGCGAATTTCAGCTACTCAAAGGCCTAGACCCGAGCAAAGACCAGAGCTACTTTCTGCACCGCTTGAACCAAGCGCAACTGTCCAAAACCTTGTTCCCCGTGGGCGAACTGCACAAAACCGAAGTGCGCCGCATTGCTGACGAAATAGGCTTGCCCAACGCCAAGAAAAAAGACTCCACCGGCATTTGCTTTATTGGCGAGCGCCCTTTCCGCGAGTTTTTAAACCGCTACATCGCCAACGAACCAGGCCCCATCAAAGACGAGCGAGGTCGCAAAATTGGCACGCATGTGGGCTTGAGTTTCTACACACTCGGGCAACGCCAAGGCTTAGGCATTGGCGGCCTGAAAGAAAAAGGCGCGCAGCGTGGTGGCGGTGAACACCAACCTTGGTTTGTGGCACGCAAAGACATGGCCACCAACACCTTGTATGTGGTGCAAGGCCACGACCACCCTTGGTTACTTTACGGTTCGCTGCTCGCCGACGACCTGAGCTGGTGCGCACCGCATCAGCCAGCGCCCGGCCGCTACGCGGCCAAAACCCGCTACCGCCAAGCCGATGCACCGTGCGAGCTGAGCTACAACACAGAAGGCGAGCTAGTGCTCGCCTTTGATGATCCCCAGTGGGCCGTCACACCTGGCCAATCGGCTGTGTTGTATGACGGTGAGGTGTGTATGGGCGGCGGGGTCATTGCCAGCGCTGCAGCGCTGAACGCAACCCCTGCCTAAGTTACCCGCGGCCTTACTAGCCGCGTTGGCCTTACTTAATAACGGCTGCAGCAGCAGGCACTTTGGCTTCCACTTTCTTAGTGGCATCCGTCTTCACCACAGCAGCTTTTTCTTTCACCACTTTTTTGGCTTCGGCTTTAGCAACTGGCGCAACTTCAGCCTTGGCAGTTGCAGCGGCCGCAGCAGGCGCGGCGGTTGCAGGTGTTGCCACTGGTGCAACGGGTGAGGTTGCGAACGCGGCAGCAGAGAAAGCACCAACGATCAAAGAGGCAATCAACTTGTTCATACAAAATTTCCTTTGAGGTTTTGAACAACTCCAATATCGGAGTGATCAAACAACGGGGGCTGATACACACCTGTTGACGCAAATATTTAATTATTTTGGTCAACGTTTTTGCATCCGTTTCGTTGTGCCGCTCTAACTAAAACACCAAATTTGCCAATAGACTTCTCGCATGTCTTCTCTTTTCCACTTCTTCGCTTATGCCTAACTGGGGCGTCTTTGTTGCGCGCGTGCTTAGCGCCATTGGCTCGTGGTTAGACGCGAGCAATTTGCGCAACCGCGTCTACCAATTGCAAGAAGAAAACGAAATCATGCGTGTGGCGCTGGAAGACATTCAGCGCATGGATGCCGAGGGGCGCATTGGTTGGATTGCGCAAGAGACCTTGCACAACGTCAAAAAATACTGACACTCGCCTCAGCCAAAAGAGTAGCAACTTACCTCTAAAGGCAGAATCTACTCGCGCAAGGCCTAGGTGGTAGGTTTGGGTGCTCATGCTCCTCACACTGCATCAAGCCAAGCACTCCCCCAATCAGCGAGGCTATGGTTAAGCGTCCATTCCAACTAAGTAGAAAAGCACGAATGACTCGGTAGTCAAATGTCCACGTCATTTGACCTGAAGGTTGTTTTTGAGCCAGTCAAACATGATCGATTGAGATTGAGGTTTGGCGATGTATTGCGGGAAAGGGTGAACATATTGGATGCCTGCACCTGCTGCACCTGCTGCACCTGCTGCCATTGAACCGCCTGCGTATAGAAGGGCGGGATTGGCAGTAAAGATACCCGTTACGAATAAAGCGCCCCCTGTTAAAAATCCGCCACCGCCAACCACCGCCGCCGTCTTGCTATACGTCACCGGATCTCTCCAGTCATTAACTTGCCCAAGATAGTTGGCACCTGCGTTGGTCACGCTTTGCCGCATCACGCTGTTGCTAACTGGCGAGCCCAGCGACACAAAACTCAGGTTGTCATAGCTGTGGCCGTACATCACACCCGCCTGTAGCGCTTTTCTGGCATCTTCATTGCCAGCACTGTGCGTGACAATCAATGTTTGGCCCTGCGCGTTGAGTGTTCTGTAGGTGTACTCATTGAGCACATCTTTCTTGCTCAAGCTGTTAGGTAGGTACTCGCCCACGTCACCCGTCAGCCCTTCGGTCCCATTGTTGATGTACCCGGTGTTCACTCCCCCCAAGGTCTTGGACAGCGCTTGTGCGCTCACGCCTGCATCCTGTCGTGTGTTATCCATGCCCGTTTGCACAAATACCCTCGCTTGTCCGTTGATGTTCACGTAGCCCATGTCGCTCTCCTTAGCAATGGCTGTTCTGTCGTTGGGATTTCTCAAGTCTTGAATACTGCTGCCGGTCATGTTTTGCGCAGAGCTGTCTTTGACCACAATGGGCGCATCTGTTTTACCGATACCTGCAATCAACTGGTTGAGCACCTCGGGATTTTCTGCGGCCAGCTTGCGAAGATCATCGTCTGTCAGGTTGATGATCTTGGCATTGGGGTCAGCTTTGGGGCCGACGCCTGCATTGACAGTGAACGTACCTGCTTTGACTTGCGTTCCCTGCAAGCGCGTGTTGCCACCCGACTCGCTCAAGATGTCTGCCTCGCTTTGCTGGCTCGTGGTGGCCGCCCTTGTTGAATGACCGTGTCTTTGCTCTCTGACTTGGCTGTGGTTAGCAGACTAAAACAAGGCAAATCAGGCTCCAGAAAAGCGACAAGCAAACGGCTCTGACTCTTCAAAATGAAAACCTGTAATCAAACCCGTTGCGCTTTCGTATTTAAAAAAATAACGGCACTGCGGAAATCGATTTGGGTTATTTTGATCAAACCTACCATAGCGAAATCCACGCTCTTTCACACCATTACCTAAATCAGCTTCCCCCAAGTACATCCCGTCCCACGGGTATTTTTCCTTTCCACAAAATGCAAATAAACATCTGTAGATACTTTGCCCCACAAAGCTTTGCTGATAGACAACCCATTGTTTATGTCTCCCTTCGAAGCTCATATCTAAACCAACCAAACTATAAAAACATCCTGATAAAAGCAACGACAAGGAAAGTAAAGCGGCTTTCATTTCAGCCCCTCTATATTGGCCGCCTTTTGAAAATCTGTCCCACTATTAATGCGAATGATGCTTTGAACTGACGGCAAAGTTGTAGTGCTCCATGGTGGTGCGGAGGTTATTCCATCAGGTTGCTTAACTTGTGTAAGCCATGAGATGTTGGGATTATTTAACGCGGCAGGAATAGCCAATGCTGCGGCAGGCAGCATCGTGGGCACATTCCAAAGTGAAAAATTCAAATCTTGATTGGAATTAAAGAAGTAGTCATGTAACCCAGCAGTGGCATTAATGAACGGGACTTGATTCAAAGCGCGACTCACTCCTCCCCCTTGAGACAATAGAGAACCTGGCGCGTTTAAACCAATGACGTTCATACCTTGATCCGCGGGACTTTGCCTTCCAAAAGAATCAGGCGAGTAAGTTTGATCTGTTTTACCAAAACCATTTCTGTTCTCCCCCGGCCCCGCATTAGCCGCATACCCCACCAGCGATTGATACGTTTCACCTGCCGTACTAAGAACTGCTGCTGTTGTAGCGCCCTTCTCGCAGCCTGCGCCTGTCACCGCGCCACTGGCACAACCTGCCGCTGTTTGCGCGGCCACGGCAGAGACACCTTGACCCGCAACAGATGTTCCAACGCCTGCAGTCGCCATCGCAACCAACGTGTTTCTCACCGAGGTTGACGAGCCCATATCTTTCAGCGTTTTGCTGATGTCGCCATCATTGTTGGCCAGTGAAATACTTGCCTGCACAGCCAATGCACTAAAACCTGCATTCAATGCCGCACCCGCTGCGGTGTAACTCGCGGCAGCTCCAGCAGTGCTGGTTGCTAGCGTTGTTCCGGCAAGCGTTGTCGTCGTCGTGGTTACGCCTGCGGCGCTTGTTGCCGTTGTTGCGGTACCGGCCAACCCTGCGCCCGCCCCAGATGTAGCCGCCATAACCGCGACAGCAACAATGATGGCGCCTGCGTGTGTCAGCCCTTGTTGGTCATAGCTCCAGCTGTCTTTAGCCAGCTTGATCTCTTGCCAGTTCACATCCTTACGCTGGCTCAACTCGTTGAGCCACTGCATGCCCGGTTGCTTGCTCAAGGTTTGCACTTGTGTTTTAAGCGGGTCACCCGCTGGCAGCTGCACGTCTATGCCGCCTGGTGCGCTGAACTTGGTCTTGGTGTTGATCTGTGCCAGCTTGAGCGTCTCTTCTGTCACGCCGTTGCCCGACATGCTTTGCCACACCAAGCTCTTACTCTTTTCTGTGTGGCTCGTTTGCAGGGTTTCTTTGACGCCTTCGATGATGATCTTGGCATTGGGGTTCGCTTTGGGGCCGACGCCTGCATTGACAGTGAACGTACCTGCTTTGACTTGCGTTCCCTGCAAGCGCGTGCTGCCACCCGACTCGCTCAAGATGTCTGCCTCGCTTTGCAGGCTTGTCGTGGCAGCTCGGGTTTGGATGCTGCTGTCTTTGGTTTCTTTGTCTGTGGGCTTGGCGGTAAGCCACTTCATGTCAATGCCCATCCAGCTGCTACTGCTGTTGCTTTGCACCTCTTTTTTGTCCACGTTCAACGCGGCTTGGTAGTCAATCGTGCCCTGCGCACTCAAGCTCACATTGCCCGGGCTCTCAATGGTGCTGGCCACGGTAGTGAGGTTTTTGCCTGCACTGATCTCTACCGTGCCGCCTTTGATATCACTGCCAACTTGCGTCGTTTTGTCTTCTAGACCATGCGTGACGGTGGTGGTGCATTTGCCCCACCAGTTGCAGTCTTTGTTGGTGGTGGTCCATTCGTGCGTGGTGCGGTTCTCAGCAGACGCAATGGTCACGTCGCCATTGCCTGCAATGGTGGCTTTGTTGGTGGCATCCACATTGGCTGCTACCAAAGCCACATTGCTGGTTTGGCCCACGCCTTGGATGTTGACGTTGTCGCCTTTGAGGTTCAGGCTTTGCGTGGTGGTCACCGTTGTGGTGTCATTACCACCGCCGTACACCTGTTTGTTTTGTACGCCTGTCAGAGTGACATCGCCCATGGCGATGAGGTTGATGTCTTTGGCTTGCACATCGCCGCCTTGCACGGTCAGGTTGTTCAGTGCTGTGACGTTGGCTTGGTTGCCTGCTTTGATGCGGCTGGTGGCTTGGCTAATGCTGCCGTTGGCTGCTTCGGTGGCGTCGCTCACGATGGCTGTATTGCCCGCACTGCCGAGCTCAAAGTTGCGCTCTGCTTGCATGTCCACGGCTTTAAGCGCAGCACCGCCGTCGGTCGCTTCCACTTTGATGTCACGCGCTGCCACGGCATTGGTATGGCTCAGGCTCACTTGCCCGCCGTTGATCGTCACATCATTGCCCGCCTTCAACGTTCCACCATTGGCCTGTGTGCTGCTCTGGCGGGTGGTTTGGTTTTGGTAGTTGGCAGTTTGCGTGTTGGTCTCGGCATCCACGCTCACGCCCGTTAGCACTTGCTTGTCTTGCACTGTGCTGTTGTTGGTTTGCATGGCGTCAAGCTGCACCACGCCACCGGCTTGCAGGTTGATGTTTTGGCCAGCGTTGATGTCGAGTGCCGTGGCTTTGATGTCGCCTTGGTTGGCTTGCACGGTGGCGTTGCCTTTGGAGCTCAAACGCACGTTTTGCAAACTCTCTTCATGCACTTGAGTGTGGTTAACAATTTCTGCTGCAAAGGTTTGCTCTTGAGGTGTCGTGTCTTGTGCGGCGTTTGCTTGTGCTGCTTTTTCTTTGGCTTGAATTTGAACCAAAGCACCATCACCGTTGTAGCTGTAGTCCGACACTTCTTTGAGGGCTACCAAGTTAACGTTGCCTTGCTTGGATTCCACCAACAGGTTGTTGCCTGCGTCTACCTTGCTTCCTTCTAAGGTGACGTCTTTTTTGGCGCTCAGCACCACCGTGCCACCAGCGTCGATGTTGCTGGTTTCATATTTGGTTTCGGTGCGACTGGTGCCGTCACCGCGCACCACTTTTGTGTTGAACTCTTGCGCTTTGAGGGTGAGAGCGCCACCGGCGGTGAGGGTGGCGTCACCCGCTGCCTTAATTTGGGTCGAGGCCAGCGTCATGTCATTGGCGGTATCAATGTTGAGCCACCCTCCGCTTTGAATGCTGGCTGACTTCAAGTCCACGCTGTCGGCCACGATAGCCACAGCTTTGCCGCCGCTGTAGCTGCCGCCGCCGCTGACCTTACCTGATGCGTTGATGACCAAGCTGTTGGTTGCGGCTAAGGTGCCGCTGTTGTTCAGTTCGCGCGTGGTGATGGCCACGTCTGTGCCCACAATACGGGCACCCTTGTTGTTGTCGTTGTTGTCGATGTCGGCTTTGGCCAAGTACACCTTGGGCACCAACACACGCTGACCATCGACCACTTGCCACTCGGGCCAGACGATGGGTTGGGTCAGCGCGGCTTGTTGCTCGGCGCTCAGGCTGTCGCCAGCAGACAAGCCAAACTTGGCTTGAGCCAACAGGCCTGCATCCATGAGGCCCATCATCATGTCGTAGTCGCTGTCTGTGCCGACGGCCAAATGGGTGCGGCCAGTGAGGGCGTAGAGCTGGTCTTGCACGAGTTGGGTTTCATACCAAGCGTCGCCTAAGCGTTTGAGGCCCACGGGCATGAGGCCTAAGCGGGTGAGCAAGTAGTCAGAGCCTGCAAACTTGTTGTAGACGGTGTATTGCCCATTGGTGGCTGGGGTGTACAGGTCGCTGCGGCCTTTGATGAGGTAAGGCGAGGCTGGATCGGCCACCACAAACAAACCAGTTTTGCCATTAGGCAGCACGTATTGACTGAAATCAAATTTCCCACTCGGAGTGAGCACGATACCGTCTGACAAAGTTTTAGGACTGCCTAATTTCAAGCTCGGCGCACTGCCTGCTGCACTGGCCGATGGGCCATTGACAACGCCAAAGCGATCGACAAATGCACGCGTGAGTGGCGACTGTGCGCCAGACCGTTCATCGACGCGCACCACACGTGGATCGGTTGACAATCCCGCAAACCCATCGCGGGTGTCGATGGTTTGGTTGTCGATGATCGGCGCAGTGACGATGGCTGTGGCACCAGCGGCGATAACGCCGCCCCATGTTTCGCTATGGCTGACGGTTTGATGGCAGTTAAAGCATGCAGCTTTGACCACCATGTTTTCGGTTTGAATGGCTCCGAGTGAACGGTTTTTGAGTAGGCGCGTACCAATGGTGGCGTTTAGGCGGGCCGAGATGATGCCGTAGTCGTTGTTGAGCTCATCAGCTTCGATGTTGAGGTTTTTGCCAGCCAATATTTCTGAGGCTTTTCCGTCAGCGTTGAACGTGTCTTTGGCAACGGTGCGAATTTGCGTGCTGGTGCTGATTTTTTCGACAATGCCGCGTGCATTTGAAGTCGGCACGACAGCACGGTTGGTGACGGTGTTGGCGCGCAGGTCAATGTCGCCTTGCGCTTCTATGCGGCCTATGTAGTTGAGGATGCTGGTGGCGTTGTCGCCTGCTGGATTGCCCTGCATGGTGATGTCACCCAGAGCATAGAAACGGCCTTGGTGGTTGACGATGTCGACACCATAGTGTTTTTGATGGCCCACGCTAAATATGAGTGCTTGGTTTTCTAGGCTGGTGGCGGTGGTGGTGGTCAAGTCACCGCCGCTGGCGAGGGTGGCTTGGTTAAGAAGACGGTTGGCTTTGATGTCCAGGCTGTTATTGCCTTGCACCATGCCTGTGTTGCCTAGCTCAAGTGAGGTGGCGTTGGTTTTGCCCGCAAGGCTTGTGGCGTTGCCTGTGATCGTGCCTGAGTTGGTGAGGCTGTCTGCTTGGATGGTGAGGGTGTCGTCACCCTGCACACGACCCGTCACGATCAAAGTGTCAGCCGTTAGCTTGGTATTTTTAGACAGAACCTGTTGGTCGATTTCCAACTGCTTAGCGGTCACCGTGAGGTCTTTGCCTGCTTGCATTTGTCCGGCTAATACATTTCCGGCGGCAGTCACGGTCAGGTTGTTGGTTGCAGCCAATTTACCTTGACGGTTGTCAAGCAACCCAGCTCCAGTGATCACGCTAAGGTTATGGCCCGCTTGGACTTGCGAGCTGGCTACAGGCAACACAATTTGCGGTGGGGTAGGTACCGTGAGTTCGGCAGGGTTGTTGCCAGGTTGCGTAGGGTTGGCGCCTGCCGTGCCGAAGTCGATGGCAGGCACTGCAGCCTGAGCATCTGCCAATGCTTGTTGTGCCGTGGCACTTGCAGCTTGCGCAGATTGGTTGGCTGTGTTTGCCGCGTTCACGTCGCTTTGCGCTTTGGCAATGGCGGCAGCGGTGCTGGTTTTGTCGGCCTGAAGTCTGGTCAACGTGGCTTGTGCTGTCGTCAATGCGGTGGCTGTTTGGGTGGCCGTTGCGGCGGCTTGATCAGCCGCAGTTTTGGCGTTGGTCACAGCAGCTGATGCTGCAATATCTGCCTCCCAGTCGTATGTGCTTGTGGCTGTTGTTGCACCCGTCGTGGCTTTGGATTTGTCAAAGAACTTCAAAGTACCAACGCTTGAAAGCTGTGCGCTGGATGCGTCTGTTACCAAGGCGTTGGCCGTCAGTTCTACATTACCCGTGCCGCTGATGTTTCCTTTGACGTTACGCAGCAAGCCCGTGCTCACACTGTCGGCTGTTGCTGCGATGGTCAGTTGGCTGGGTGAAACCAAGGGATCGCGGGTGCTGGCTTGAAGGATTTGACCCTCTGTGTTATCAATGTCACCGCCTTTGACCGTCAAGCTTTGCCCTTGGCCTTCAATTTGACCTTTGGTATTGCTCAAAGTACGGGTGGCTTGCACAAGCGCGCTGCCTGAGCCTTGATGCAAGATCAGGCCTTCTTGGTTATCGATGTCTTGGGTGGCGGTAATGCGCATATCACCCTTGCTACTGAGCGTGGATTTGGCGTTGCGCACATTTGTGGCTGTGATATCCAAGTTGCCACGTGCCAGCACACGTCCGTTTGTGTTGTCGAACGTACCCGTAGAAATTTCTACTTTGCCGCTGTCTGCACGTGCACTGGCCCATGTGACATCGGTGCTGATTTGATTGCTGTTGCTGACTTGATCGAAGCCTTTGAGCGTCACACGGTCAGCCGCAATAACGCCACTGTTTTTGACTTCTGTGGCTTGGGTGCTTGTGTAAGCCGTGGCATTGAGGCTTTGCACTTCAATGCGGCCCGTGTTGTCGAGGGTCTGTGTATTCAGTACGACATCGCCCCCAGTAAGGCTGCCTGAGTTTTGCACGCTCAAAACTTGGCTAGCCGTGAGGCCCCCGATCGCTTCGAGTTTGCCTGCGTTGTTGAGCCTGTGTGTTGTTAACGTCGTCTCACCATCCACATGGATGCGGCCTAAGTTGTTCAGCGTCGTTGCCGTCACGGCAGCATCGCCGCTTGCAGCGATGAGACCTGTCCCGAGGTTAACCAAGCGGTCTGTTTGCAGATTGAGTTGGTTCGCGGTGAGCGTGCCTGTGTTTTCTACTGAGCTGAGTTTGCGCGCTGTTAATTTGCCCTTGCTCACCAGCGACCCGCTTTGAATGAGCGAAGCAGCTTCTAGGTCAACCGTTTGATCTGCAGCCAAACTGCCTGCGTTATTGATGGCATTTGCTTTGATCGTTAATGTGTTTGCTGCTGTCAGCGTTGCGGTGCTGGTGTTAGTCAACGCATCAGTCACTGTCGTTGTCACGCCATTGGCGTACACCTTGCCAGAGTTGTTGAGGCTTGATGCATTGATGACCAATTTTTCATCGGTCACTATTTCACCCGTGTTGGTCAAAGCGCCAGTGACGATGGTTCCAGTTTTTTTTGCGTTGATCTTGCCGCTGTTTTGAAGGGTGTTGCTCGTGACGGCCAAGTTTGCATTTGCGCCAATGGTGCTTGTGGTTTGGTTACTGATTGCCCCCGTCATCGAGACGGTGACATCTTGCCCCACCAATGAGCCAGCGTTGCTGAGGGTGTCGCCGGTCACATCCAGCTTGCCTACGGCTACGATGCTGCCACTTTGGGTTAGGTTTTTGGCATTGGCTTGGATGTTGCCTTGTGCACTGGTTTTGCCTGAGTGCGTCAATAAGCCATCGGTGTTGATCGATACATTGCCTGCGCTCACCAAAGTGCCGTCGATGCGCACACCAATGCCAGCACCAGTAGCGACTAGGTTAATTTGGTTGGCATACATACCGCCCAACTGAGACACGTCAAATGAGCCCAAGTTGCTGGATGTGGCGGCATTGACTTTGAGCGTGTCATAGGCGATGTCGTTGTTGCCTGCGACGATGTTCAACTGGTCGGCATGTATTGCACCTTGTATGTTGATGGCTTGTGAGAGTAAGTCAATTCGACTTTCTGGAGTGCTCATGCCATCTGCACCAATCGTGATCGTGCCTTGACGAACTTTCAACCCATCAAGCTGACCAGCGCTGCCCCAAATAGCTGTGCCTGTACTCAATGTGCCACGGGTGGTGTTGATGAAGCCACAGCCATTACAAGTGATGCCGTTTTCATTGGCCACGATGACGTCTGCTTTTTTACCTGCCACCTCAATGAAGCCATTGAGCTGCGACTGCTTCGTTCCAATCACTTCGTTGAAAATGAGTTTGGCTTCTTTGCCTGGTACTAAATTGGGGTTGCCTTCAACCCACCCAGCCAATGACGTGTTGCTGTTGTTGGTTGCGTTGTTCAGTATCACACCTTGCTTGCCAACGTTGAAGTCTGAATAAGTGTTGCGCGATACGCCTGCACCATTGGGCGCTGCAATGTTGACCTTGGGCAATCCGTTTTGGGTTTGATCCACATAGGCACGACGCCCATCATTGGGAGTACCAGCGTTAATGACCACTTGAGCAGTCGCCAAGATAGGCGATGCGCAATAAGCGACCAACATCAGTGAAGCAATGCGACGGCGGAAATTTGTGGGGTGTAAAGCTTGCATGTGGATGCTCCTGCTTAAAGGGCGACGCTCAAGTGGGCAAGCCACTTTCCGCGTGATTCTTGGTTGAACTCTTCTGGGCGGCTGACTGCGCGCGTGTAGGTGATGTCTGCTTTGAGGTTGCCCTGCTCTGCCCGAACTCCTAATGCATAACCGACTACGTGGTGTTGACTGACGGTTTGTGCGGCATTGGGTTTGACATGTCCTGCATCCAAGCCCACATAGGGTGTGATGCCAAACGTGTCCCACTTGAAAGCGCGGCTTTCTAGGTCGTTGCGCAGCCATACACCTGAAGTGCCGAACAGGCTGTTGTCTTGAAAACCGCGCACGTTGTATCGACTACCGACATATATTTGCCCTAAGGTAGGTGTGGCATCTGTGCCTGTTTGGCCTTGCAAACTGGTGCGCCATAAACCCGCGTTATCTGGCAATGGAACCGACCATGAAATTTGCGCCTTGGTCAGCCCGTACTTTGGATCTGTGCCACCTGGAATGGATTGCATGGCGTTAAACCAATCTGTTCCTTGGTCATACCGCAGCTGCCAATCCAAAACCCGATTGCCAAAATATTTCTTAGCTTTAATGCCAGCGTAAAACACACTTAATCGTCGGTACTGGCTTTCAATTTCAATGTTGTTGGTGTAGCTGCGTTGAGTGGTGAAGTCGACGCCAGATATGAAGCTGTATTTACTGTCTTGATCGCGCGCAAATAAATATTCGTAGGACAAGCCACCTTTGCTGGAGTGTGTTTGCAGCAGATAGCTTTCGTTGATGCCAGGCAATATGAAGCTGGTATGAAATGTGGACGCTGCCAGACCAAACAAGTGATAGCCACTAGAGATGAGGTAGTTCATCGTGAAGCCCTCAAACTTGGCATCTAAGGTACCTGCATCAAGATTGCGGTTGTAGCCCAACGCCAGCTGGTCATTGCGCATCAGCAAGTTATCTAGCGCAAGCTCTGTATTGCTGCGCCAATGGCCCATGGCCCTATTGCCGCTGTTGTCGACCATTTGTGTGATGCGCCAAGTTTTCTTTTGAACCAACTCAACTACGACATCTGATGTGCCCGGCTCTTTGCCTGGATAGAGTTGAAATTTCGCTTCTTGCGATGGAATTCGATTGAAGTTCTCTAGGCCCTGCTCAAGATCACGAATGCTCAATACATCGCCTGCTTGGCTTGGAAATGCGGCGGCTAATCTTGCGTCTGTCGGTGCGTCTTTGTATCGATAACCGTCAATGCGACCAGCGATGATGCGCAGCACCAACTCGCCTTGCGACAAGTCTTGTTCTGCCGCATAGGCACGGGTAGTGGTGAGGCCTCGTTGTTGATACCAGCGGTTAAGGTCACCCAACATGGCGTTGACCTCATCTGCAACCAAACATTGCCCCACATAAGGCGCGAGTACTTCTTGCGGCTCGCCGCCTATTGAGTCAGGGTGCCCCTCGAGTCGAATTTTTTGAATAAGCCGGCAGTTTGACGTCGATGTGTTCGTTTGGCGGGGCAGCGCTGTTTCTGGCTTGTCTTGTAGAAAGACATCTGCATTGAGAGGCTCTCGCCGAGTGGCATTCTGTACTGCACGCTCATGCTGGCGAATCAATGCATCGACAGGGGTTGGCTGCGCTAATGCTGCGGTTGCACCGACCAGAACCCAAATGGCAATGTGCCCAACCCTTTGTAGGTTTTTCTTATTCTCAGCCAGCCACATGAGTCACTCTCTAAAGCTTTGTTAGCCTTAAATAGTAACTATATATAACTACAAATTAATAAACGGGACTTCTCTTAAATTTAATCAAGTCTCAATCTACGTGTTCAGACGGCATGCATGGCATCAAATAGAAAAAGGCCAGTACTCAATTAAGTACTGGCCTTTGGTTGAATGTTTTCAGACTAGGGGGCTTAGAAGGGAATGTCGTCATCCATGTCGTCAAAACCACCCTTAGCAGGCGCAGGCGCCGCTGGGCGTTGCGCTGCGGGTGCAGCAGCACGAGGTGCGGCTGCTGGGCGGCTGTAGCCACCTTCTTCGCCACCACCACTTGGACCGCCCATGCCTTCACGGCCGCCCAAGAGTTGCAATTCGGTGGCGATGATATCCACGGTATTTTTTTCCACGCCTGTGGTTTTGTCGGTGTACACGCCGTATTTCAAGCGGCCTTCCACGTAAATGGGGCGGCCTTTCTTGACATATTCGCCAGCGATTTCGGCCAAGCGGTCATAGAACGTGACGCGATGCCACTGTGTGTCTTCAATCATCTCGCCGCTGTTTTTGTCTTTGCGGCGGCTTGATGTGGCCACGCTCACGTTGGCCACGGCTTGGCCGCTGGGCAGGTAGCGCACTTCGGGGTCGCGGCCGCAGTTGCCGACGAGGATGACTTTGTTAACGGATGCCATGGGTAAATTCCTCCAGATA
>Ga0228703_1000632_pt1 | contig 24265 bp, 24 predicted proteins | sample McNCre217_Aug_MG_3_FD_178020 | JGI IMG/M metagenome (GOLD analysis project Ga0228703, IMG submission 178020) | Freshwater microbial communities from McNutts Creek, Athens, Georgia, United States - 29-17_Aug_MG | ecosystem: Environmental > Aquatic > Freshwater > Creek | place: USA: Georgia... | reverse complement strand
CCTAATCGACCGCCCACTGCGCCCATCGTTCGTTGATGGCCTCCGCAACGAGGTTCAGGTTGTTGTAACCGTTATGGCAATCGAGCCAGACGAGATGTACGACGTCATCGCAATCAACGCTGCATCGATGTCCACTCAGCTTGCTGGTCTGCCATTCTCGGGTCCAATCGGTGGTGTGCGTGTTGCACTAATCGACGGCCAGTGGGTTGCATTCCCTAAGTACTCGCAGCTAGAGCGCGCAACCTTCGACATGGTTGTTGCCGGTCGCGTCATCGAAGACAACGGCGTCAAGGACGTTGCAATCATGATGGTTGAAGCCGAGAGCACCGAGAACTCGTGGGATCTAATCAAGGCTGGCGGCACCGCTGCCTCGGAAGACGTTGTCTTCGCAGGTCTTGAGGCTTCCAAGCCATTCATCGCAGAGCTAGTTCGCGCTCAGGCCGAGCTTGCTTCGGTTGCTGCAAAGCCAACCAGCGAGTACCCAGTATTCCTGCCTTACACCGACAACGTGTACGACCACGTTGCAAAGCTGGCCGAGGCAGAGCTAGGCAACATCTACCTAATCGCAGACAAGACCGCTCGCCAGGACGCCGATGACGCGCTCAAGGCTTCGGTCAAGGAAAAGCTAGCTTCGGTACTAACCGAAGAAGAGCAGAGCCAGATTTCTGCGGCCTACAAGTCGGTTACCAAGAAGGTTGTCCGTACTCGCGTTCTAAAGGAAAAGATCCGCATCGATGGCCGTGGCCTGCGCGACATCCGTCCGCTAGACGCAGAGGTTGCAGTTATTCCTCGCGTTCACGGCTCGGCTATCTTCCAGCGCGGCGAGACCCAGATCCTGGGTATCACCACTCTGAACATGCTCAAGATGGAGCAGCAGATCGACGCACTTAGCCCTGAGACCACCAAGCGCTACATGCACAACTACAACTTCCCTCCTTACAGCACCGGTGAAGTTGGTCGTGTTGGTACCCCTAAGCGCCGCGAAATCGGTCACGGTGCCCTTGCAGAGCGCGCTCTGGTTCCAGTTCTACCAACCCGCAGCGAGTTCCCATACGCAATCCGTCAGGTATCTGAGGCCCTAGGCTCAAACGGTTCCACCTCGATGGGTTCGGTCTGTGCTTCTACCCTTGCTCTACTAAACGCTGGTGTGCCACTTCGCGCACCTGTTGCAGGTATCGCAATGGGTCTGATCTCTGACGTCATCGACGGCAAGACCGAGTACGTAGCCCTAACCGACATCCTTGGAGCCGAGGACGCCCTTGGCGACATGGACTTCAAGGTTGCAGGTACCTCTGAGTTCATCACCGCTATTCAGCTAGACACCAAGCTCGACGGCATCCCTGCCTCGGTTCTTGGTGGCGCACTGCACCAGGCCAAGGAAGCGCGTCTGCACATCCTTTCGGTTATGGGTCAGGCAATCAGCGAGCCAGACGAGATGGCTCCAACCGCTCCACGCGTTATCGCAGTGAAGATCCCGGTTGACAAGATCGGTGAGGTCATTGGTCCAAAGGGCAAGATGATCAACCAGATCCAGGAAGACACTGGCGCAGACATCAGCATCGAAGACGACGGTACCGTTTACATCGGTGCAACCGACGGCCCTTCGGCTGAGGCTGCTCGTGCTGCCATCAACAACATCGCCAACCCTCACGTACCTGAGATCGGCGAGCGTTTCCTCGGAACCGTAGTGAAGCTAGCCACCTTCGGTGCTTTCATCTCGCTGGTTCCTGGCAAGGATGGTCTGCTGCACATCTCCGAGCTAAAGAAGATGGCTGGCAAGCGCGTTGAGAACGTCGAAGACGTCCTCGAGGTAGGCCAGAAGCTTCAGGTTGAGATCACCAAGATCGACGACCGTGGCAAGCTATCGCTTGCTCCAGTTGTTGAGGGTGGCGAGGCTGCAGCCGAGGAAGACGCCGAATAACAACTATCCAGATTATTCTGGGCAAGGTTCTGGTTTAGATGACTGAAGTTCTTTTTCCACTCGACCAGAACGAACTCTCGTTCACCGCTTCGGGAGGCAGTATGGTTCGCCGTACTGTCCTCCCGAGCGGTGTTCGCGTTTTAACCGAGTCTGTTCCCGGCGCTGCCAGCGCCTCGATCTCGTTCAGCGTGGCCGTTGGCTCGCGCGATGAACAAAACGGGCACTTCGGCAGCACCCACTTCCTCGAGCACCTGCTGTTCAAGGGCACCAAGAGCCGCAGCGCGCTAGACATCGCCGTTGCCTTCGACTCCGTGGGTGGCTCCAGCAACGCCGCCACCGGCAAGGAGTACACCTCCTACTACGCCCGAGTGCAAGACAAGGCACTGCCACTGGCCGTCGAGGTTATCGGCGACATGCTTACCAGCAGCCTGATCGATCCGGTGGAGTTCGAGAACGAACGCACCGTGATCCTCGAAGAACTTGCCATGAACGACGATGACCCAGAAGACGTTGCCCACGAGGCATTCTCGGAGGCCGTTCTAGGCGACACCCCGCTGGGTCGCCCAATCGGTGGCACCCCACAGACCATCACCGATGTCACCCGCGAAGCCGTCTGGGAGCACTACCAGGCCAACTACCGCCCGCAAGACTTGGTAATCGCCGCAGCCGGCGGAGTAGACCACAACGCGCTGATTCAGCAGGTTGAGAAGGCGCTAACCGCAGCAGGCTGGGACCTGAGTGCAAAGGCGCATCCAGTCGAACGCCGCAGCAATGTTGAAACCGACTACCAGCGCGCAACCGACTTCAAGCTAATCAACCGCCCAACCTCGCAGGCCAACATCCTGCTTGGGTCCCAGGGCATCGTTGCCGAGGATCCACGCCGTTTCACCATGGGTATCCTCAACACCATTCTGGGTGGGGGCATGTCCAGCCGCCTGTTCCAAGAGATCCGCGAGAAGCGCGGTCTGGCCTATTCCGTCTACTCGTTTAATCAGGGCTACTCCGATGGTTCGGTGTTCGGGCTTTACGCAGGTTGCTCGCCAAAGAAGGCCGGCGAGGTCACCAAGCTGATGCTTGCCGAACTGGAAAAGATCGCCGAACACGGCGTTACCGAGGCCGAGCTGGAGCTTGCCAAGGGCAACATCACCGGTGGTTTGGCCCTCAAGTTTGAGAGTTCGCAGGCGCGCATGAGTCGCCTGTTCGCCGCCGAGCTAATGAACGGTCAGTTCATGGATCTAGACACCAGCCTCGCGGCCTTCAACGCCGTTTCGCTTCGCGAAGTGCGTGACCTGGCCCAGGCCATTGCGAAGAAGCCGCGCACTTTGGTGGCGGTTGGCGATCTCAAAGAATCCGATTTCAAGGGCCTTTAGGCCAAAATAGTTTCACGAGGTTCGCGGCAATCAAGGCGGCGGGCACTCAGCAGAAAGCAGAAGAAATGACCATCAGTGTTGCAGTGGTAGGCGCCACCGGCCGCATGGGCAAGCTTGCCCTAGAAATCATCGACGCGGCTCAAGACCTAAAACTTCACGCCGCCCTCGACTCCAAGAGCGAGCTAACTCAGGTGCTTGGCGCCGATGTGGTGCTAGACCTGACCCTGCCTGATGTCAGCCCAACGGTTGTCGATTTTGCCATTGCAAACAACTTAAAGGTTTTGGTTGGCACCAGCGGCTGGACTGGCAGCAAGCTTGCCATCCTAGAAGCCCAGCTTCAGAAGGCACCAGCCGCAGCCGCTGTAATCATTCCTAACTTCAGCATTGGTTCGATGCTGGCCACCAAGTTTGCAACCGAGGCAGCTAAGTTCTACGACTCCATCGAAATCGTTGAGGCCCACCACGCCGGCAAGATCGACTCGCCGTCGGGCACAGCGGTTCGCACTGCAGAGCTAATCGCTGCTGCGCGCGAGGGCATGACCCAGCCGCTCATTCCGGGCGTAGGTCAGGAGGCTCGTGGCAAGGTTGTCGCCGGTGTGCCAATCCACAGTCTTCGTCTTGCTGGCGTAAGCGCCAAGCAGGAGGTTCACTTCGGTGGCGACAGTGAAGTGCTAACTCTCAACCACGAGGTTGGCTCCATTCGCGCCTACATCAAGGGCATTTTGCTATGTGTTCGCTACACCGCTGCCGCCAACGGTCTAACCGTTGGCCTTCAGGCAGTTGTGGAGAGCAACTAACCCATGCAAGCCAAACTGGGCGCGGTGGTAATGGCCGCGCTAACCCTCATGTACCTTTGGTTGCTTGGCGGCAAGGGCATGCTTTTGCTGTCGCAGCCTATTTTGGTGGGCAAGATCATGGGTGGCTTCATTTTGGTGCTGCCCATCCTGGCAGCATGGGGAATCTGGGCCGAACTGCGCTTTGGCATGCGAGTCGAAAAGATGGCTGCCGAGGTTGAGGCCGAGGGTCTTTGGCCAATCACTGATATCCCGATTCGCCCTAGTGGCCGCCCCGAGAAGGCCGCCGCCGAGGCTGCATTTGAACGCATCCGCAACGAGGTGGATAAGGCTCCAGAAGACTGGCACAGCTGGTTCAATTTGGGTCTGGCCTACGATGCCAACGGCGACCGCCGCCGAGCCCGAGCCAGCATGCGCAAGGCGCTGCGGATGAGATCAGGAAAGTAGTCAAATGTCGATTGGGGGATCGCGCAAATACATTGTTGCCGTGGCAGTGGCCGCTGTATTTGGCGTTGTAGTTTGGGCCGCTTCCACGTTCACCACCTTCAGCTTTGACCCCAGGGTTGCTGCCGTTAAGTCGGCAACTGTAAAGCTGCTACTGGCTGAGGAAAAAATCGGTGTGGTTAGCCCGGAGTTGGCGGCCAACCTAACTGTTCAGGGTCTTCCTCAGGCACAGTTGAACCAACGAATCGATGCCTATCTGGCCGCTTCGAAGCACGAATACCAGACGATTTTCACTCCGGCTAGGGCTCGATGGTGTTCCCATCTGCAGGCAGGCGGTCTCAAAATGTGGCTGAATGAGAAGCCAACGAGAGCAGTTTCCAACGTTCACCTACGCGTTTACTATTGGCAGCAGGTGACCTTGACTAGCTTTGGTGCTTGGGTCAAGGTTCGGGGGCATTACGTCTATGAAGTAAACGGCCGCAGGGTTGCCAAAGCACCGGCCACATTCTTCTTGAGGCTGGTGGGAAATCAAGCCTCTGGCTATCGCATCAGCAATGAGAAATGGCTGGGCTACAACCCGTCCTAGGGCAAAAGAAAAGCCGCCAACCCAATCTGGGTGGCGGCTTTTGCCTTTAAAACTATGCGCTGCGAATAACGCCGATGCGCTTTAGGCCAAGGTACATCTGGCAGCCCAGGCAGTAGCCAAAGTAGGCCTGCAGGGTGGAGGCGCCGATCAACATTGCTGCTGCGATGGCCACACCAAATGGCACCGAGAGAATGTGCAGCACCACGCCAAGCAGCGAAACGAACAGGCCAACGCCCTGAGCAAACTGTGGCGGACGCGAGTCTTCTAGCTGGGCTGGGGGAGCCAGGCGTGGGCGAACCAGCTTGCGGAACAGCCAACCGAATGGGTGCTTGGTGTTTCCCCAGATGGTGCCAATGGCAAACGAAGCCACTGCGATTAGTAGTAGGTCGAAGGCGATGCCCTCGCTAGCCGGGTCTAGGGCCACAAACAAGATGATGATGCTGAGAACGTTGATGATGGCAGCGCCAAAGCGCGGGCCGCGTGGGTCGATCTGAGTTGCAGTTGCCATTAGATGTCGAAATTTCCTATCTCGGATATCAGGGTGTGTGCCTTTGGGGTGCCACCAATGCGGCTCTGTATGTTTCCCTTTCGGTCTAGAACCAGGGTGGTGGGAGTCTGCATGATGTTGTACTTCTTCACCAGGTCCATGCGCTCGGTGACGTTTACCTCGATGTGGGTAACGTTTGAGTCTGCAACCTCGAGGGCGGCAAGCATCTTGGCGGTTGGACCACAGAAGGTGCAGAAATCGGTGGAAAACTGAAGGAAGGTGACCTTGGTGGTGAGGGCGGTCACCGGCTTGCCGTTTTTCACGGCCTTTAACTCTGCCAGATCAACCTGGTTGCCCGAGTCTGACTTCTTGGCAGTGCCGGTGCGCAGCTTCCAGACCACGCCAATGACTGCCACCAGAACCAAAAGGCCCAGCAGCAGTGCAATTCGAAGCTCAACGGACATAGATTCAAGGGTAAATCATCGGCGCACCCACTAAGTACGGTGACGAAAGATTACGGTAAAAGCCGTTAGGCTTTTGGCATGTCTGATGTTGTTTTTCGCAGTGATGTAACCGTAGAACTGGTGCGCTCAAGCGCGGCAGATAGCGATGTGCTGTTTGCTGCTCGTGTTTCCACCCAGGGTGAGCAAACCCTCGAGTCGGCTATGGCCGAACAGAACGCTGAGGACACCGCAAAGCGCGACCGCGGCCTCATCAACTACCTCATGCGCGACCGCCACGGTTCGCCATTCGAGCACACTTCGATGACCTTCTACGTGCAGGCACCAATCTTTGTCTTCCGCGAGTTCATGCGTCACCGCATTGCCAGCTACAACGAAGAGTCGGGTCGTTACAAGGAGCTGAGCCCTGTGTTCTACGTTCCTGGCGACGACCGCAACCTGGTACAGACCGGCAAGCCTGGCGCCTACGACTTCCTTCCTGGCAGCGCCGAGCAGATTGCTTTGGTGCAGCAGGAGGCTCGCAGCGCTTCCATCAACTCCTACGAGAGCTACCAGCGCATGCTGGAGGCTGGCGTGGCCCGCGAGGTTGCCCGTATCGTTCTGCCGCTGAACATCTACAGCAGCATGTACGTGACCATGAACTCGCGTGCACTGATGAACTTCCTCAGCCTGCGCACCAAGCGTGAGGGCACTCACTTCCCAAGCTTCCCTCAGCGCGAGATCGAAATGTGCGCCGAGAAGATGGAAGAGTTCTGGGCCCAGCTGATGCCTCACACCTACGAAGCGTTCAACAAGAACGGTCGCGTAGCTCCTTAGTGGTTAGGCGTTGCGGCACCACTGCCCTAGCGCCCTGCGGGGGCAACCCGATAGTCTAGAGGGCATGTCGCTCAAAGGAAAAGAACTCTTCGGCCAGGTGCTGGTCGCGCTTGTCACCCCCATGAACACCGAGGGTGAGGTTGACTGGGCGTCAACCGAGAAGCTGATCGACTACGTAATCTCTAACGGCGCCGATGGCGTTGTTGTTACCGGCACCACCGGCGAGACCTCAACCCTCACCGACGCCGAGAAAATCAAGCTGGTTCAGGTTGGTAAGTCGGTCTCTAACGGCCGCGCCAAGATCATCACCGGCGGTGGCTCAAACGAGACCGCCCACGCCATCCAGCTCTACAAGGCCTCCGAGAAGGCCGGCGCCGACGGCGTAATGGTGGTTACTCCTTACTACAACAAGCCTTCGCAGGCCGGTGTGCTCACCCACTTCCGTCTCATTGCAGACGCCACCGATCTTCCTGTCATCCTTTACGACATCCCAGGTCGTGCCGGCATTCCAATTGCCTACGACACCTTCCACCGCGCCGCAAAGCACCCAAACATCGTTGCGGTGAAGGACGCCAAGGGCGACCTAGCTCAGGCTTCGCGCATCATGAACGAGACCGACCTCATCTACTTCTCTGGCGATGACAGCAACGTGCTGCCGCACATCTCGATCGGTGCCACCGGCATGATTTCGGTGACCGCCAACGTTGCCCCGGCCGCCTACCGTGCCCTGGTGGATGCCACTAACAACAACGACTTCAACCAGGCCCTGGTTGTGCACAACACCCTAGAGCCACTGCAGCGCGCACTGATGACCCACGTTCCCGGAACCGTGGCCAGCAAGTACACCCTGCACGGTCTGGGAATCATCGATAGCCCACGCGTTCGTCTGCCACTGGTTGGCCCAGAAGACGCCGAGGCCGCCCGCATCGAAAACGACATCGACAAGGTGAAGACCATTGTTGGCCTGTCGTTCGACAACTTCCGCCCAGACCGCAATGCGGCTGCCGGTGGTGCCCTGCCAAAGGTGGCCGGAACCACCCGTTAGGCACTTGCCTTCGGGCAGACGCTGAAGGGGCGAACAGAACTCCGACCGAGACAGTTCTCGGTCACCAAATAACAGAAAAGGAACCCTGTGGTTCAAACCCTTCCAGCTCCGGCGCCGCTAAAGCCCGGAGTGCTTCGTGTAATTCCTCTTGGCGGCATCGGTGAAATTGGCCGCAATATGACCGTCTTCGAAATCGATGGCAAGATTCTCATCGTCGACTGCGGCGTGCTATTTCCAGAAGAACACCACCCAGGCGTAGACGTCATTCTGCCGGACTTCGGCTACCTGCGAGACCGCCTCGATGATGTGGTTGGCATGGTGCTTACCCACGGCCACGAAGACCACATCGGTGGTGTGCCTTACCTGCTTCGCCTCAAGGCTGATATTCCGCTGCTGGGCAGTAGCCTTACCCTGGCCTTCGTTGAGGCAAAGCTGAAGGAACACCGCATTGCGCCTTATTCGATGCGAGTTTCCGAGGGGCAGAAGGAGCAGCTTGCCGGCTTCGGTCTCGAGTTTGTGGCGGTAAACCACTCCATCCCAGACGCGCTAGCCGTGATTATCCGCACCGCGGGTGGCACTGTTCTGCACACCGGTGACTTCAAGATGGATCAGCTTCCGCTTGATGGACGCCTAACCGACCTGCGTGCGTTTTCCCGCATCGGTGAAGAGGGTCTGGATCTTTTCCTGTGTGACAGCACCAACGCCGACGTGCCTGGCTTTACCCCGCTCGAGAAGGACATCGGTCCGGTTATCGAGAACGTCATCACTCGCACCAAGGGCAAGGTTGTAGTTGCCAGCTTCTCCAGCCACGTGCACCGAGTGCAGCAGGTGGTTGATGCCGCAGTTGCCAACGGTCGTCGCGTTGCCCTTATCGGCCGCAGCATGGTTCGCAACATGGAGATTGCGCAGGATCTTGGCCACCTAAACGTTCCAGACGGCGTGCTGATCGAAGCCAAAAAGGCCGGCAACATTCCAGACAACGAGCTTGTCTACATGTGCACCGGAAGCCAGGGCGAGCCAATGGCCGTGCTGGCCCGAATCGCCAATGTGGACCACGATATTCAGGTGGGCGAGGACGACACCATCATCCTTGCCTCCAGCCTCATCCCGGGAAACGAGAACTCGGTTTACCGGGTTATCGACAAGCTAACCAAGCTGGGTGCCAAGGTGGTGCACAAGGGCAACGCCAAGGTGCACGTCTCCGGTCACGCTGCCGCAGGCGAACTGCTTTACTGCTACAACATTCTCAAGCCAAAGAACGTCATGCCAGTGCACGGTGAATACCGTCACCTCATGGCCAATGGCGCGCTTGCCGAGCAGACCGGAGTGCCTGCCGAGAACGTCCTCATCACCGAGGATGGCTGGGTAGTCGACCTGGTTGGCGGCAAGGCCGCTATCGTGGGCGCCGTGGAATGCGGAATGCTCTACGTTGACGGCAAGAACGTTGGAACCATCACCGAAGACGACCTGCAGGACCGTCGCATTCTGGCCGAAGAAGGATTCATCAGCATCTTCGCCGTCATCGATGCGGATACCGGTCGCCTGGTGGTTGGGCCGGAAATCCGTGCCCGCGCCTTTGCCGAAGAGGATCACGTCTTCGACAACGTGAAGCCGGCTATCGAGAAGGCGCTCGCTGCAGCTGCGGCAGATGGCGTGCGCGACCCGTATGCCATGCAGCAGGTCATCCGTCGCACCATCGGCACCTGGGTGGCCAAGGCTCACCGTCGTCGTCCGATGATTATTCCTGTGGTGGTGCTGGGCTAGCCTGCTGGCCTGCAAGCCGTGTGCCTACGGGTCTGTAGGGCTCGCGGCTGTTACTTTTGAAGCATGGCTACACGCAAACCAGCTCCAGCACGTCGATCGGCACCCAAGGCTGCCAAGCCTCGCACTTCTGCCGCGCCGCGCACAGCTGCCAAGCAGGGTAGTTTTGGCACTTTTGTTACGGCTACTTGGCTGGTTTTGGCCCACGTTTTTGGTGGAGCAGCCCGCGCACTAAGTAAAGAGAAAATCGCGCGCGAAGATCGTCGCGACGGCGTTCCGTTCTTGCTTTTCTTGCTTGGTGTTGGCGGCGTTATCTCGGTGTGGTTCCTCGCCAAGAATGGTGTAGCCCAGGTTCTCAATACCTACACCTTCGGCTTGCTCTTCGGTGGCTTCAGTAACGTGCTTCCGGTTGTGCTGATCGGCTTTGCGGTTTTCCTGGCCCGCCACCCTTCTAGCGTTCGCGACAACACTCGCGTTGGCGCTGGCCTGTTGCTCTTCATCGTTGCCATTTCTGGTTTTCTGCACAGCTTCGCTGGCACCACCGATTTCTCGCACTGGGTAAACCCATCAGACAACGATGGCGTGGCAAGCCTTGCCAAGGCCGGAGGCCTCTTCGGTTGGCTAATCGCCATGCCAACCCTCAGTCTCTTCACCATTTGGGGTTCGGTGCCAATCACCGCGCTGATTGCCGTGGGTGCCATTTTGATCATGACCAAAACCCCGCCAACCCGAATTGGCGAGCGCCTTCGCCTGCTGTGGGTGCACCTGTTTGGCGAGGGTAAGACTCGAGTAATCGAGCCGATTGTCGAGGAAGAAGAAATCCACGATGCCTTCGACGGCACCCGGGTTCCTTGGTGGCGCAAGGACAAGGGCAACGCCGAGCCATTCGACACCGCGGTAAAGACCGACTCCGAGCCGGCTGCGCTCTTCGAGGGCGAAGGCAACGAGTTCGACGAGCTGTTTGGCGAGGCTGCTGCTCCGGTTTCGGCAGAGACCGTGCCAATCTTTGTGGCTCCTCCGGCTCCGGTGAGTGTGCCAGCCGCCACCGCATCGGCTCCTGCCTCCGCGGATTCGCAGGAAGACACTGCACCGGCCGCTACCGGCGAGAAGCCTGCCGCACCGAAGCGCCCATACGTTTTGCCGCAGGTCAACCTGCTTTCACCTGGTACTCCACCTAAGGCCAAGAGCGCTGCCAACGACGCCATGATCGCGGCCATTTCGGGTGTGTTCCGCGAGTTCTCGGTGGATGCGGCTGTTACCGGCTTTAGTCGTGGCCCAACCGTCACCCGCTACGAGGTAGAGCTTGCTCCTGGCGTGAAGGTTGAGGCCGTCACCCGCTTGGCCAGCAACATCTCCTACGCCGTGGCCAGCAACGAGGTTCGAATCCTGGCACCGATTCCGGGCAAGAGTGCAATCGGTATCGAGATTCCAAACACCGACCGCGAGATTGTCACCCTGGGTGACGTGCTTCGCTCTCCGGTGGCCGCCGCTGCCACCCACCCGCTGACCATCGGCATTGGTAAGGACGTTGAGGGTGGCTTCGTTGTTGCCAACCTGGCCAAGATGCCCCACCTTCTGGTTGCGGGTGCCACCGGTGCCGGTAAGTCCTCGTTCGTAAACTCCATGATCGTCAGCCTGCTGATGCGTGCCAAGCCGGCCGAGGTTCGCCTGGTTCTCATCGACCCTAAGCGCGTTGAACTGGCCGCCTATCAGGGTGTTCCGCACCTCATCACCCCGGTGGTAACCAACCCTAAGAAGGCTGCCGAGATTCTGCAGTGGGTTGTCAAGGAGATGGACGCCCGCTATGACGACCTCGAGTCGTTTGGTTTCAAGCACGTGGACGACTTCAACCGCGCCATCGTTGCCGGCGAGGTAAAGGTTCCAGAGGGTTCCAAGCGCGTGCTGCAGCCGTACCCATACCTGCTGGTAGTGGTAGACGAGCTTGCCGACCTAATGATGGTGGCTCCGCGCGACGTGGAAGACAGCATCGTGCGAATCACCCAGCTGGCGCGTGCCTCGGGTATTCACCTCATCCTGGCCACTCAGCGCCCATCGGTGGACGTTGTGACCGGTCTGATCAAGGCCAACGTGCCTAGCCGCCTGGCATTTAGCGTTTCGTCGGTCACCGACTCCCGCGTTATTTTGGACGCCCCGGGCGCCGAGAAGCTAATCGGTCAGGGTGACGCCCTGTTTAGTCCGATGGGCACAAGCAAGGCAATCCGAGTTCAGGGCGCCTGGATTGCCGAGAACGAACTTCACCGAGTGGTTGAGCACGTGAAGGCTCAGATGCAGCCGGAATACCGCAACGATGTGGTGGAGACCGTGGTCAAGGCTACCGTAGATGCCGACATTGGCGACGACCTGGACGTGCTGCTGCAGGCCGCCGAACTGGTAATCAACTCGCAGTTTGGTAGCACCTCGATGCTCCAGCGTAAGTTGCGTGTGGGCTTTGCCAAGGCTGGTCGCCTCATGGACCTGCTGGAGAGCAGGGGAGTGGTTGCACCATCGGAGGGCTCCAAGGCCCGCGAGGTTTTGGTTCAGCCAGAAGACCTGCCGATGGTTTTGGCTCAGTTGCGCGGTGAACCCGGCGCCAAGGCAACGCCTGCGGTTCTTGCCGCAGCAGACCTAATCGACGATTCGCAGATGGGTCAGATGGCCGCGGGTGATTTCAAGGACTTCATTCCAACCGGTGGCGACGATGACGAAGACTCCGAAGACGCCTGGTTCTTGACCGGTCGTGGCGAGTGAGTAAGTCATCGGCGGGCAAGGGCGACCAGCCTAAGGCCGAGCACCCTTCGCCATACAACCTCCCAAACGCCATCACCGTGGCGCGCATCCTGCTGGTGCCGCTGTTTGTCTGGCTAGAGCTGCACTTCCCACAGGGCTCGCTATCGGGTTGGTGGGGTGTCGGCGTTTTCGTCTTGGCAATCTCCACCGATGGTGTGGATGGCGCAATAGCCCGTCGTCAGGGTTTGGTCACCAATCTGGGCAAGATCCTCGACCCAATCGCAGATAAGGCTCTAACCGGCGCCGGCTTCTTCCTGCTTTCCTGGCTTGGATACATTCCCTGGTGGGTGACGGTTCTGGTTCTGATTCGTGAAATCGGCATCACCGTTTACCGACTGGTTGTTGTTCGTCGCCGAGTTATTGCGGCCAGCTCCGGTGGCAAGTTGAAGACCACCCTGCAGGGCATCGTAATCCCATTGCTTCTGGCTCCTGATTTTGGCATTCCCTGGCAGTTCAAGGCTGTTTTGCTTTGGGCTACGGTTGCGGTAACCGTCTTTACCGGTTTGCAGTACGTCTGGGCCGAGGTGAAGCTAAACCGTGGCCGATGAGCTAAGGGCGCTCGCCGAGCGCGTGGTTGCGGTCTGTCGCGACAGCAAGATTCAGCTGGTGATTGCCGAGTCATTGACCGGAGGTCTATTGGCATCCAGCCTCATCGATGTGCCTGGCGCCTCGCAGGTGGTTTTGGCTGCGGTGGTGGCCTACCATGATGCCGCCAAACATCAGCTGCTGGCGGTTCCGACCATGACCCTCAGCACGTATGGGGCTGTTAGCGCCCAAACCGCCGAGGCCATGGCCAAAGGCGCGCGAGGTTTGCTCAACAACGTTCCAGACATCGACGATGCCCGCGTGGTTGCGCTTTCCACAACGGGCGTGGCGGGCCCTGACCTGCAAGAGGGAAAGCCGGTTGGAACCGTGCACATCGGTTTTGCCACCGATGACGAGGTGCAGTCTGTGGATCTTCAGTTCTTTGGCGATCGCGGTCAGATCAGGGAGCAGACCTGTGTGGCTGCGTTGAATCTGCTTTTGGAGCATCTGGCCGACTAGCTTGGAAGTTTTTGCCTGTTTCGGCGGTTTAACCTTTCTGTGAATCTTTGGTCACAATCACTGGACACTCCCAGAAAACTGTCAGAATCGGCTGTTAGCATGGGTAAAGTTTCCAGAAATGGAACATTGGCAATCGGTCAGAAGGGAGGGGCATCGTGGTTCTAGTTCGTCAAGAAATCGGTGATGTTCTTCGCGATTTTCGTCAGCGCAAGGGGCACACCCTTCGCCAGGTCGCTAGTCGTGCTTCTGTAGCCCTTGGCTATCTTTCCGAGGTAGAGCGCGGTCAGAAAGAGGCATCCTCCGAGATCCTCGCTTCGCTGGCAGATGCCCTAGATGTCCCAATCTCGGTCATCATGCGCGAAGTTTCAGACCGCCTTGCCCTTTCTGAGGGTGTCAAGATTCCAGATACCGTTCCTGCAGAACTCCTGGCCAACTACAGTGCCAAGCCTGCTGCTCAGGGCAGCGGCATGACCACCGGTGGTTCGGCGGCTAACCTACGCCCACGTGCGGGTTTCGTTCGCAACTAAGCTTCTGGCCTAAACTTCACAGGTGCGCCTAAGCAAATTTCAAGAACTCATGAATGATGAGTTTGGCGCAGCCTTCGCAGCGGTTTTGCTCAACGATCTGATTCTCTCCGAGTTTGGCGATAAGTCTGCATTGGCCGCCATCAAGGCCGGCGAAGACCCTCGAAAAGTATGGATTGCCATCTGTGTGGCCTCCGACGTTCCCAAGGAACGCTGGCAGGGACGCAACACGCCAAAAAAATCTGCCTGAGTTTTTTCGAAAATCTGTTCGAAAATTGCTAGAGTTATCTCAAGCGCTCAGACAGTTGTTTTGAACAGAGAAATCTGCAAAAGCCAAAATGTCTGAGGGTGGAGTTAGTTTCTAAGCATTAGCAAAACTTAGGGCCAAGCCAGAATTCAGAGGAACCGCAATGCCATCACCAGCAGAACGCGAAAAGTCGCTAGAGACCGCTCTCGCACAGATCGACCGCCAGTTTGGCAAGGGCTCTGTAATGCGCCTTGGCTCAGACGAGCGCGCACCGGTTGAGGTCATCCCAACCGGCTCCATCGCTCTAGACGTGGCCCTGGGTATCGGCGGTTTGCCACGTGGCCGCATTGTTGAGGTTTACGGTCCAGAGTCCAGTGGTAAGACCACCGTTGCTCTACACGCCATCGCCAACGCTCAGCGCGCCGGCGGTATCGCGGCGTTCATCGATGCCGAGCACGCGCTAGACCCAGAGTACGCAAAGGCACTTGGCGTAGACACCGATGCACTGCTGGTCAGCCAGCCAGACACCGGTGAGCAGGCGCTTGAAATCGCCGACATGCTCATTCGCTCCGGCTCGATCGACATCATCGTAATCGACTCGGTTGCGGCCCTGGTTCCAAAGGCCGAAATCGAGGGTGAGATGGGAGACTCGCACGTTGGTCTTCAGGCTCGCCTCATGTCTCAGGCGCTTCGTAAGCTAACCGGTGCGCTAAGTACCACCAAGACCACCGCAATCTTCATCAACCAGCTTCGCGAGAAGATTGGTGTTTTCTTCGGAAGCCCAGAAACCACCGCTGGTGGTAAGGCCCTAAAGTTCTACGCTTCGGTTCGTCTAGACATCCGTCGTATCGAAACCCTAAAGGACGGCGCCGACGCAGTCGGTAACCGCACCCGCGTCAAGGTTGTTAAGAACAAGATGGCTGCCCCATTCAAGCAGGCCGAGTTCGACATCATCTACGGTGTTGGCATCAGCCGCGAAGGCAGCCTAATCGACTTCGGTGTAGACCAGGGCATCGTCAAGAAGAGCGGTGCCTGGTACACCTACGAAGGCGATCAGCTGGGTCAGGGCAAGGAGAACTCGCGTTCTTACCTGCTAAACAACCCTGAGGTTGCCAACGAGATCGAGCGCAAGATCAAGGCCAAGCTTGGCATTGGTGTTCCTCGTGCCGTTGCAGATCTTGCCGACGAAGAGCCAGTTGTAGAGACCAAGGCCTCTAACACTCGCCTCAAGGCAGATGCTCCAGTAGCGGTAAACGAGTAATTTCAAGAACCCTAGAAGTTCATGGAATTCAAAAGTAGAAGGTCCGGCCCGAAAGAGCCGGACCTTTCGCTAACCCCGCAGCAATGGGAAGAGCGTGCTCGCAATCTGGTGCTCAACCGGCTTTCGCTCAGCCCTAGAACCAAGCACCAGCTGGCGCAAATGCTTGCCAAAAAAGAGGTGCCCGAAGAGATTGCCCTTGCCATTCTCGACCGTTTCGAGGAAGTGCACCTAATCGACGACGCGGCATTTGCCAGGGTTTTTGCTCATGACCGTCGCCTCAGCCGAGGACTTGCCAAGCCCGCTCTAAAGCGGGAGTTGTCGCAGGCTGGGGTGGCAGTCGAGTACATCGAGGCAGCCCTAGAACCAATCCAGAGCGAAGACGAGATTGAGCTGGCCATAACCTTGGTCAGAAAGCGCTGGCGCTCAGTAAGTTCGCTACCGCGCGAGGCCCGCCAGCGCAGGCTAATGGGATTCTTGGGGCGGCGTGGCTTCGGTGGATCCACCATCTCCACGGCCATATCGGTTGTAGAGCGCGAGTCCGCATAAAATTGCACGGTCATGACTATCGCAACCGAGGCACAGCCTAAAGTTCGCAGCTATCAGGTGCATACCTATGGTTGCCAGATGAACGTGCACGATTCCGAGCGTCTTTCCGGTTTGCTCGAGGGCGCCGGATACGAGGCGGTTCAGCCGGGTGCCCAGGCAGACATCATCGTCTTCAATACCTGTGCGGTGCGCGAGAACGCCGACAACAAGCTTTACGGAACCCTGGCTCAGCTAGCTTCGCGTAAGCAGGCAGACCCAGATTTCCAGATTGCGGTTGGCGGTTGCTTGGCTCAAAAGGATCGCGAAGCCATCCTTGCCAAAGCTCCATGGGTAGACGTGGTTTTTGGCACCCACAACATCGGCTCTTTGCCAACACTCCTTGAGCGCAGCAGACACAATCACGAGGCACAGTTAGAAATCGCCGAGAGCCTGCAGCACTTCCCAAGCAACCTGCCTACCAAACGCGACAGCACCTATGCCGGCTGGGTAAGCATCAGTGTTGGTTGTAATAACACCTGTACCTTCTGCATCGTCCCAAGTCTGCGTGGCAAGGAAAAAGATCGTCGACCAGGCGAGATTCTGGCCGAGATTGAGGCCCTGGTGGCCGAGGGCGTCGTTGAAATCACGCTGCTTGGTCAGAACGTAAACACCTACGGCGTTGAGTTCGGCGACAAGGGTGCCTTCGCAAAGCTGCTTCGCGCCACCGGTAACATCGCCGGACTCGAGCGCGTGCGCTTCACCAGCCCGCATCCAGCCGCATTCACCGACGACGTAATCGATGCCATGGCTGAGACCCCAGTGGTGATGCCTTCGCTGCACATGCCCCTGCAATCTGGGTCCGATCGAATTCTCAAGGAGATGCGACGTTCGTATCGAAGCGATAAGTTCCTATCCATCATCCAAAAGGTTCGTGAGCGCATTCCAAATGCCGCAATCACAACCGACATCATCGTTGGATTCCCCGGCGAAACCGAGGAAGATTTCCTCGAGACCATGCGCGTGGCCGAGGAAAGCCGGTTTGCCGCTTCGTTTACCTTCCAATATTCCAAGCGACCAGGAACTCCGGCTGCGGACCTTCCAGATCAGCTGCCAAAGGAGGTAGTGCAGGATCGCTACGAACGGCTTTTGGCACTGTGCAACGACATCGTTTGGGAAGAAAACAAGCGAGAGGTCGGCAATCTTGTGGAGGTGCTCGTGGCAAATAATGAGGGCCGCAAGGACGCCGCCAACAATCGCATGTCGGGCCGCTCGCGAGAGAACCGTTTGGTGCATTTCGAGATTCCGGAGGGCGCCGAAATCCCTCGCCCAGGAGACCTCGTCACGGTGCGGGTAACCGACGCCAAGCCTTACTTCCTGCTTGCTAACGCAACCGATGGTTCGCCGTTTGAGGTTCGCCGCACGCGGGCTGGAGACGCCTGGGATAAGGCACAAGCCGCATCCTGTGGCGTTCCTGCTCCGGCCACCAATAAGTCTGGCAAGGTACTGCTAAATCTCAGCAAACCAAAGACCCGCCAGTGACAGGGCAGGCCAAAAACTCGGCGCCGCTGCTTGCCGTGGTAGGGCCAACCGGTACCGGTAAATCGGATCTGGGCATCGCAATCGCTCAGCACCTCATCAGTACCGGCCGCCCAGCCGAAATAGTCAACTGCGATTCGATGCAGTTTTATCGGGGCATGGACATCGGCACCGCCAAGTTACCCCTTGCCGAACGCCAAGGGATTGCCCACCACCTCATCGATCACCTGGAAATCACCGATGAATCCAGTGCCGCCGACTACCAGCTGTTAGCCCGTCCGCTTATCGAGGATCTGCAGTCACGGGGCATTACGCCCATCCTGGTGGGTGGCAGCATGCTCTACATTGCTGCAGTTCTCAACGACTTCGATTTCCCCGGCACCGATGAGGTTCTTCGCGCTCAGTTGGAGGCAGAACTACTGGAGATTGGTCCGATCGCCATGCACGCCAAGTTGGCGGCTCTGGATCCAATCGCGGCTAGCAGGATCATCCCGCAGAATGGTCGCCGATCTGTGCGCGCCATCGAGATTGTCACCATGACTGGTAAACCCTTCGCGGCGGCACTACCTGAGGTTCCAACAGAATGGCAGCCATCTTTGCAGATTGGCCTAAATGGGCCGCGGGAAGACCTCGTAGAGCGCCTCGACCTTCGAGTTCAGCGCATGTGGCAACAGGGTTTGATAGCCGAGGTTGAAGGCCTCATTTGTCATGGTCTGCGCGAGGCCAAGACTGCCAAGCGGGCCATTGGCTATGCCCAGGCACTGGCCCAGATCGATGGCCAGCTCTCGCAGGAAGAGGCCATCGCAGACACCGTGAGACTCACCCAAAAGTATGCGCGGCGCCAAATGTCTTGGTTCCGACGCGATCAGCGCATCAATTGGCTGGATTATCGCGACGAAACCAAGCTTGCCCAAGCCCTGGCGCTGGTCGAAGCTCAGTTTGAAAAGTAGGCTTGAACAATGACTAGCACCACCATTTCATTCACCAAGGGTCACGGCACCGGCAACGATTTTGTGCTGTACTTCGACCCCGAGGGTGAGCGCGCGCTCACCACCTCGGCAATCGCCGCCATCTGCGACCGTCACTTCGGTGTTGGTGCTGACGGTGTCATCCGTGTGGTGAAGTCGGCAAGTATCGAAGCTGGTCAGCAACTTTTGGCAGAGGCCCCTGAGGCTGAGTGGTTCATGGACTACTACAACTCGGATGGCTCAATCGCAGAGATGTGCGGTAACGGCGTGCGCGTATTCGCCCGTTACCTCACCGAAAAGGGCATTGTCCAGCTACCTCAGGGCCAAACTCTCACCGTGGGCACCCGAGCCGGTGTCCGCGACCTGCAACAGAACATGGCAGGCTTCGCGGTTGACATGGGGCGCTGGCGCCTCGAGCCAGACGAGACCCTGGTTCACGCCAGTCACCTGGCGGTAGCTCGTCCGGGGCTTGGCATCAATGTTGGTAACCCGCATGTGGTTGTTGCTCTGGCCGACAAGAACGAGTTGGCGGCGCTGGACCTCAGTCAGGCACCCGTCTTGGATCCCGCTCCGGCTGCTGGCGCCAACGTTGAGTTTGTGGTTCCACACGACCCAATGATCTCTGGTGGGGTTGGGTCAATCGATATGCGCGTCTTTGAGCGCGGATCGGGTGAGACGCTATCCTGCGGAACCGGCATTGTGGCCGCGGCTCTTGCCACCCGACACTGGGCTGGAGCCGGAGCACCAAACCACTGGCAGGTTACTGTTCCGGGTGGAACCCTTGGTGTGCGCATGTTTGCCACCGAAGAGGGCGAGCACGTTGGGCTTTCAGGCGCAGCCGAGCTAGTTTTTGAAGGCACACTAGAGTTGGCCGCCACCGATTTCGTAGCCTAAGACTTCCCGCCAAAATACGGCAAGTTGGCTTCCGCCGATGGTGAGTTACTTGTCGCGGTTTTTAACGCGTAGCACGCGGAAGGACTTGGCGGTATCCACGCGGATGGTGGAGAAAGTCTCTGGTAGTTCGCTCTCCAGCCAGCGATGAAGCGAGTCTGCCCCCAGATTCTTCTGAACCACAAGATAGCTCTCGGCACCTGCTGCAAGCCTTGGTAGCCAGGTAAGCAAAATTTCGTGCAGCACGTCCTTGCCCACCCGAATTGGTGGGTTGCTCCAGATGCCGTCAAACACCAGGTCAGCCGGAACTTCATCAGGCTTGCAGGTGCGAATGTTGGTCAAACCAAGGCGTTCGGCATTCAGGCGAGTTAGCTCTAGCGAGCGCTCGTTTACATCGATGGCCCACACCACGGCGTGGGGAGAACGCGTAGCCAGCGATAAGGCAATAGGACCCCAGCCGCAGCCAATGTCCAGCAGGTTGCCGCCTGGAGGGGCTGCCTCCAGATGCGCGAGCAAAACGGAGGTTCCTTGGTCCAGTCGGTCGGGGCTGAAAATGCCCCCTGCGGTCAAAACTTCTACCGTTTGGCCTGCAATCTCCACAGAGATTGGCCGAGGCTTGAAGTTGCTACCTGGGGTCTCCGAAAAATAGTGTTCCGAAGACATAAGCCCAAACTAATGCAAGTGGCGGGGTTAGTGTTAGTTCGATGAGTGAATTTATTGACGACGAGACCGAGGATTCCGAGACCAGCAATGTGTCGCCGGATCGCTCAGCTGCGGTGATCAATCGCATTCTGGGACGCGATGCCAGAGCCACAGCCTTGGGTGATAAGTCCACGCACTCGCACCATGCGGATGACGGCGACCAATTTGAGTTGCAGGAGCGTGCCTCGCTGCGCCGAGTTGCTGGTCTGTCCACCGAGCTTGAAGACGTCACCGAAGTTGAGTATCGCCAGCTTCGCCTTGAAAAAGTTGTTTTGATTGGCATCTGGAGCGGAAACGCCGAAGAAGCGGAGAACTCGCTGCGCGAACTGGCTGCACTGGCCGAGACCGCTGGCTCCGAGGTTCTCGATGGACTCCTGCAGCGACGAGCCACACCTGACCCCGCCACCTTCCTGGGTAAGGGCAAGGCCGATGAACTGCGTCAAATAGTTGCCGCCTGCGGCGCCGATACGGTCATCGCCGACACCGAACTGGCTCCTTCGCAGCGCCGCGCGCTCGAGGACGTGGTGAAGGTCAAGGTCATCGACCGCACCGCAGTTATCTTGGACATCTTTGCTCAGCACGCCAAGAGTCGCGAGGGCAAGGCGCAGGTTGAGCTTGCTCAGCTTGAGTACCTTTTGCCACGACTTCGTGGTTGGGGTGAGTCGATGTCCCGCCAGGCCGGTGGTCAGGCTGCCGGTGGTGTGGGTATGGGCTCGCGTGGTCCGGGTGAGACCAAGATCGAGTTGGACCGCCGCCGCATCAACACCCGCATGGCAAAGCTTCGCAAGCAAATCAAGGAAATGAAACCAGCCCGCGAGGCTAAGCGTGCCAACCGCGGCCGTACCCAGATTCCGGCGGTGGCCATTGCTGGCTACACCAACGCTGGTAAGTCGTCGTTGCTAAACCGCATCACCAAGGCCGGTGTTTTAGTTGAGAACGCATTGTTCGCCACGCTAGATCCAACCGTGCGTCAGAGTCAGACCGCCGACGGGCGTCAGTACACCATCGCCGACACCGTGGGATTTGTGCGCAATCTGCCGCACCAACTTGTTGAGGCCTTCCGCAGCACTCTTGAAGAGATTGCTGCCGCCGACCTAATCGTGCATGTGGTGGATGCCTCGCATCCAGATCCAGCAAGTCAGATTGCCACCGTGCGCAATGTCATCGGTGAGGTTGGCGCAAGAGACATCCCCGAACTCATTGTGTTCAACAAGATTGACTTGGCCGATGAGGCACAGCGCATGGCGCTTCGTGGGCTTGAACCCAACTCCATAGAGGTTTCGGCGCGAACCGGCGAGGGCATGGACGACCTGATGGCCGTTATCGCTAAGCGTCTGCCAGAGCCCGATGTGCTTACCCACAGCCTCGTTCCGTATGACAGGGGAGACCTGGTGAGCAAGATTCACCTGAGTGGACGCATTCTGAAGATGGAATACCGCGAAACCGGCACCTACATTGAGGCGTACGTAAAGAAGGAAATAGCCGCAGAGTTAAACCGCTTTATGGAGCACGGCTAGAGCGAACGACCTCGCATATGTTCAGGTCGCTACAGCGACCTGAATACCGCCGTGACCTTGCCCATTACCTTGGCGTGATCGCCCAGGATTGGCTCGAAGGCCGAGTTTTGGGGGAGCAGCCAGGTGTGGCCGTCGCGCTGCTTGAAGACCTTCACGGTGGCCTCGCCATCCAGTTCGGCGGCAACGATATCTCCGTTGTCGGCATTCTGCTGCTGACGGATGGCAACGTAGTCGCCGTCGCAAATGGCTGCATCGATCATCGACTCACCCTTTACCTTCAGCAAGAACACGTCTCCCTTGCCAATGAGGCTCTCCGGTAGGGTCAGCCACTCGTCGACGTTTTGTTCGGCGGTGATAGGGATACCCGCTGCAATCTGACCAACCAATGGTACGCGTCGGAAGGCTCCGGTGACCACGTTGCTGTTGGCTTCGGCCTCCTGCATAGCCTGCTGGCGCTCACCAGAATCGGCCAAGCTGATTCCGCGCGAAACGTTGTCGATCTGGGCTAGGTAGCCCATGTTCTTGAGCTGGTCGATCTGGTACTTGGCGCTGGCCACCGACTTGAGACCCACTGCCTCAGCGATCTCGCGAAGCGTTGGCGGCATGTCGTTTTGGCTGCGCAGGTCACGGATGGCGTCTAGCACCTGTCGCTGGCGGGCACTCAGTTGGGTGTCGTCCATCGCTGCCTCTTTCTAGCTCGATTTGGATGCCTTTTGAAAATAAATGTCTGTGGTTGCTTATTTACTTCAATCAGTACCTTTTATCGAAACTTTATTCGAAAGAAAGTCAAGAATCAAACAGATTTACTAAAAATGTTGTATTTTTTCTTGACAAAGTGTCGGTAGCTGGTTTTATTCTATAAATAAGCGAACAGATGTTCGAAACAGATGTTCGAAAACTACCGAAAGGCAAGCAAATGGCAACCACCGCCGTTATCCGCCCAAAGTTCCGCCTAAGCCGCAAGGCTCGCTTGGTCCGCACTGCGGCTTTGCTTGCCCTTGTAATCACCGGTGTAAACCAGTTTGGTCAGTTTGCCGGTGCCCAGGCCACCAACAAGAGCGCCACCAATGTCGGTGCCATTCACTACGTGAGCGTTCGCTCGGGAGACACCCTCTGGTCGCTTGCTCAGACCTATGCACCAAACACAGACCCACGCGAGTGGATCGACCAGGTCACCGTAATCAACAACCTCGGCAGCGCCGGTGTCTGGGTTGGTCAGCGTATTGCGATTCCTGCCAACTAATCGCATTCGGTAACCTTAACGGGTGACCTCACTCTCAGATCTTCCACTCCGCGCCGACCTGGTAGGGCGCACGCCTTACGGCGCACCTCAGCTAGATGTCTCAGTTGCTCTAAACGTCAACGAGAACACTCACCGAATCCCAGAAGAAGTTGCCATCGACATCGTGCAGCGCCTAGCCGCCGCCGTGCTTTCGGTAAACCGCTACCCAGACCGTGAATTCACCGGTCTGCGCGAGGCCCTGGCAAACTACATTCAGCGCGGGGTCACCCCGGCGCAAATCTGGGCAGCCAATGGTTCCAACGAGGTCCTCCAGCACATTTTCCAGGCCTTCGGTGGTCCAGGCCGCACTGCCATGGGCTTTGTTCCCACTTACAGCATGTATCCGCTAATCGCGGAGGGTACTGGCACCGGCTACATTGCCATCCAGCGTGCCAATCGCTACGAACTAAGCCCCGAGCTGGTTACTGAGGCAATCGCTCAGCACAAGCCAAACATCGTCATGCTTTGTTCGCCAAATAACCCAACTGGTACTCCGCTTGGACTTGAGGTTATCGAGGCCGCCTACGATGCCGTAGCCGAGTACGGCGGCATTTTGGTGGTGGATGAGGCTTACGCAGAGTTCGCTCACGATACGTCGGTAACGGCTATCAACCTGCTTGCTAGCCGCCCAAACCTGCTGGTCAGCCGCACCTTGAGCAAGGCCTTCGCCTTTGCCGGTGCCCGAGTTGGCTACCTGATGGCAGATCCCGCCGTAATCGATGCCCTCAGGCTGGTGCGCCTGCCTTACCACCTCAGTGCGTTCACTCAGGCCGCGGCTGAGGCCGCCCTGGCTCACTCGGACGCCCTGCTGGCCAACGTAGACGACATTCGCACCCAGCGTGACCGCATCGTTCTCGAGCTGGTCGAAATGGGCTTGGACGTCTATCGCACCGATGCCAACTTCGTGCTTTTCGGAGGCCTAGCCGACCCGGCTGCAGTCTGGCAGTCTTTGTTAGACCAAGACGTGCTGGTTCGCAACGTGGGTATCCCCGGAACCCTGCGCGTAACCGCGGGCACCGCGGCCGAGACCGGAGCATTCCTCAACGCCCTTCGAATGGTGCTCGGCAAGTAAACTTGGAGAATGCCCGTAAGGGTCCGCATTTTCGAAAGGTAGAGACGATGAGTCGCACCGCCGCGCTTAGCCGCAAGACCAGTGAGTCCTCAATCGAGCTGAGCATCAACCTCGATGGCACTGGCCAGTCTGAGATCAACACCAGCGTGCCATTCTTCGACCACCTTCTCACCGCTTTCGCCAAGCACTCCCTGGTAGACCTCAAGGTCAACGCCAGCGGCGAC
>Ga0228703_1000627_pt1 | contig 24436 bp, 20 predicted proteins | sample McNCre217_Aug_MG_3_FD_178020 | JGI IMG/M metagenome (GOLD analysis project Ga0228703, IMG submission 178020) | Freshwater microbial communities from McNutts Creek, Athens, Georgia, United States - 29-17_Aug_MG | ecosystem: Environmental > Aquatic > Freshwater > Creek | place: USA: Georgia... | reverse complement strand
CAAGTGGAGATTCTATCATTAGGCAAAAAAGGAGCAGAATACTTATCCCGTCGTGGCTATAAAGTGAATGACGCTCACGCTGATATCTTCACACGTTTGAACTTCCATAACGTGCGTGAAATTGGTGAAGTCGTTTTAGAGGCCTTCACAGAAAAGCAATTCGATGTAGTAGAAGTCATTTTCAACTATTCGAAAAATGTAGCGACGCAAATTATCCAAACAGAGCAATTACTTCCTTTAGTTGCCTCAGAATCAGGCGAAAAAGCAAGTTCAGTAGATTATATCTTTGAACCATCAGAGGAAGAAATTATTTCTGAATTAATTCCAAAATCGATTAAATTGTCGATCTTCCGTGCCTTGTTAGAGTCCAATTCATCTGAACATGGTGCTCGTATGACAGCCATGGATAAAGCAACGGATAATGCGGGTGAATTAATTAAAGCATTGAAATTAGAGTACAACCGTTCACGTCAAGCAGCTATTACGAAGGAAATCTTAGAGATCGTAGGGGGTGCAGAAGCGTTAAACGCATAAACGGAACAGCTTAATAACAAGAAAGCCTTTCTGTGAAGAAAGGCTTTTTTTAGCTAAAATGAAAAATAACGTAGTACATAGTACAGATGAGGAACAAGAAACCGCAGTATTAGTTGCGGTCACTTCCCAAAAACAAAATGCCGAACAAACGGCCGAATACCTCGCGGAATTAGCTTTTTTAGCTTCTACTTCCGGGGTGGTAACGCTCCACAGTTTTACCCAAAACTTAGCGAAACCAGATAACAAAACCTATGTGGGAAAAGGAAAGTTTGAGGATATTATGGCCTACGTCATCGAGAAAGATGTAGACATGATCATCTTTGACGACGACTTAAGTCCTTCACAGGTCCGCAACATCGAATTTAACATTCAGGAATACGGGAAAGAAGTAAAGGTATTAGATCGCAGTTTGTTGATTCTCAATATTTTTGCCCAAAGAGCCCAAACCGTTCAAGCCCGCACTCAAGTCGAGCTTGCCCAGTACCAATATATGTTACCACGACTCACCCGTATGTGGTCTCACCTTTCCAAACAAAGAGGTGGAGTAGGTATGCGTGGTCCAGGTGAAAAGGAATTAGAAACGGACCGTCGTATTGCCAATGATCGAATTGCGTTCTTAAAAGACAAATTAGAGGCTATTGACAAGCAATCGTTCACGCAACGCAAGAACCGTGACCGCATGGTCCGTGTTTCCTTAGTGGGTTATACAAACGTGGGCAAGTCCACTTTGATGCAAAAACTAGCGAAAACAGACGTTTTCGCTGAAAATAAATTATTCGCTACGGTAGACTCCACTGTCCGCAAAGTGGTTTGGGAAGGTATCCCCTTCCTCTTAACCGATACCGTAGGTTTCATTCGCAAACTCCCTACTCTCTTAATTGAATCGTTTAAATCCACTTTAGATGAGGTACGCGAGGCGGATGTCTTATTACATGTAGTTGATATTTCACACCCAAATTTTGAGGAACAGATCGAAGTCGTTCAAGGTATCTTAAACGAAATGGGTGTAGGCGACAAACCAACCATTCTCGTATTCAACAAAATCGACCTTTTCCCTGTCGAAGACATTTTCTTTGAAGGTACAGAAATCGGAATTGACGGAGAACCCGAATTGAGTAAAATGGACAGGGTTACGGCCTTTTTAAAGCGTACACACTGGAAAACCAACACTCCTAAAACCGTTTTCATCTCTGCTGAGCAACGCAGCAATTTAGCCGAACTTCGCGAGACGATCATGGGGATACTGAAAGATAAACACATGCAGATTTTCCCAAACTGGTTAGAAGGAAATCACCTGATGGGGCATAGTGATGGGTATACTCCAGAGTAGAGATATTGGCGCTGTAGTTCAACGGATAGAATAGGCGTTTCCTAAACGCTAGATCCGGGTTCGATTCCCGGCGGGGCCACATAGAGGGAAGCAGAAGAGCGCCCCTTCTAAACGCTAGATCCGGCCGGGGTCGCGCTCGACTCGATTCCCGGCGGGGCCACATAGTCACTTCGTGACAGTCGCTAGTCGATAGTCACTAGTCGATAGTCCGGAGGAAATGAGTCCGAAGGCGAAACATTTCAAGTGGTCATCCCCGCAGGGGATTCCAATATTGAACTTTGAAATTAAAAAAAATGAAACTCACGGAAAGGCTATCACGAAGCCCCTATTTTGGCAAAAATACCGACAATAAGTTTTTAGACTTACTACTTAATCTAGTCTTTGCTCAAAAAATAAATAAGGGGGAATTTCTCGTAAAAGCGGGTGAGGTTTGTGATCGACTTATATATATTCAGACGGGGCTAGTTCGAATTTTCAGAACGACCGAAGAAAAAGAAATTACGACCTGGTTCGTAAAAGAAGGGGACTTTATTACGACTGTTAACAGTTTTCATTTAGGTGTTCCATCAGAAGAAAGTTTTGAAGCTCTGGAAGATTGTGTTATCTATTCGATCAATAAAAAAAGTTATTATTTACTGGCCGAAATGAGCAGTCAATTTGCCCCTTTTTGATGCAACGCGTGAAAAATAAATACCTGGCCTCTTTTTAAACATCGAAGTAACGTATTTATCTAAATTACTGAATCAGAAAGAAAATACAAATACTGGTTTGCATTGAACATTTTTTGTCATTTCAGTGTTTGAAAATCAATTGAATTCTATTTTTTGAACACATCCTTCACGCATATCGTTTATCGGAGTACAGAAAAACTTCCCAAAACTTGGGATCAAGTTTCGCAATCATGTATTTTCTTACAAAGTAAGTACTTGGAGATTTTGGCAAAATCTTCGCCTTACAATATGCGCTGCTCTTTTGTGGGTATTTTTGAGGGTGAGCAATTAATCGCAACGGCCTTATTTCAAGAGATTGATTTAGCATTACTAAGCAGCTTTGGAGATAGAGACCATTTTCTATTAACACAGGCAAGAAATTTCCTTTTCAAAAGATTCGCATCCAAATTGCTCATCATTGGAAACAATATGTTAAGTGGTCAAAATGCCTATGCTTGCTTACAAGGCACAAATGAGGAAAAAATAGTCGAAAAGCTAAAACAAATAGCGGACTCTTGGCCTGAAAAACCGCATCTTACTATTTTCAAAGACTTCACAGATCAGCAAACCAAGCCATTCCAAACTCCTACCTTCTCAACGAGTTATCCCTTTAGCTCTCAGCCAAATATGGTTTTTGAAATCCAACCTTCTTGGAAAACAGAAGCGGATTATGTGGCTAATTTGACCAAAAAATACCGAGACCAATTCAAGCGATGCCGAAAAAAAGGTCAGGGTATTTATACTCAAGAATTAACACTGGAAGCTATTCTTCAACACGAAAAAACAATCTATTCCCTCTACTTACATGTAGCTGAAAATGCTCCATTTAACACGTTCATTCTACCTGAAAAGCATTTTTCTACTTTTAAGCAACAACTAGGAGAAGACTTTATTTTGCGAGGCTATTTTGAGAATGAGCAACTTGTAGGCTTTACTACTGTCATACGCCATGGAAATGAATTAGAAACCTATTTTTTAGGCTATGATGATTCCATTCAACGAGAAAAAATGCTTTATCTAAATATGCTATATGATCTGGTAAACTGTGGTATCACGCAGGGTTTTGAGCGTATCATTTTGGGTAGAACCGCCCTTGAAATAAAAAGTTCTGTGGGCGCTATTCCTGTCCAGTTAAATGGATTTATGCAGCATTCTTATTCACTCATTCACCAAAATCTGAGCTGGATTTTCCCCTTTTTAGAACCCAAAACAAATTGGATTCAACGTCATCCATTCAAGGATTAGCTAGCTGACAAATCGATTATACATTCTACATTAGGGTGCATCCATAAAAAAGAGGCTGGACAATCTGTTCCAATTTTGCCTTCCATTATTCTTTTTACTGCGTCTTGCTTCCCCTTTCCAGTCACTAGAAATAGGATTTTCTTCGATTGCATTATCCCTTTCATTCCTACGCAAAGACCATAGGCAGGCTCCTCTCCTGCTGAAAGTGCAGGATCGTGCGCAATGGTTGATTCTGCTAATAAAGCTTTGTGAAACTCTGGATGTAAAGTTAAAGCCGGTTCATTAAAAGCGATATGCCCATTTTTTCCTAAACCCAAAATACAAATGTCTAAGGGGCCATTATCAGCCATAAACTGGTTTATTCTTTGGCATTCAGATTCCACTAATTCAGGTGACGTATCAAAAGTGGTGTATCGATCCTGTTCAATTTCCAATGGCCCTAAAAGATGTTTCTTCAAATAGGTTTCACAGGAATCTGGATGAGCAAGCGGTATAATACCCCATTCATCCATTTTAAGCACACGCATCTTCGTGTAAAGAGCTTTTTGTTTAGCCATCTGCGCGTACATGCCTGTAGGACTACCGCCTGTCGCAGCGCAAAAAAGTAAGGCAGGGTTTTGCTGTACGTCATTGGCTATTAATTGAGCTGCTTTTTCACTCAAAGTAGCATAATCATCAACATAGGTAATTTTCATCTTTTTTTGAATTAAAGGCTATTTACAAAGAAAGTACATGGAACCCAAAATGTAAAATGAGTTCACCTGTTTTCGAAAGAAAATCGTAAAAGCTCATATCGTGTCTATTTTTTGGGTAATTTAAGGTCATGAAACATTTCGTCCTGTTTAGCATAGGGATCCTACTTTTTTCTTGTAGTAAGAAGCAAGAAACGAGTCTTCCCACGGTAGGTCCTATCACAGAATCCATTTATGCCTCTGGCGTGTTAAAAACGACAGATCAATACCAAGCCTTTGTCACTGTAAATGGCATTATCAACGAATTACTCGTTCAAGAAGGTGATTCTGTACACGTTGGAAGTCCTATTGTTACGATTACGAATGAAACGCAACGATATAGCGCGGAAAATGCGGCATTGGCCGCTAACTTTAATGATTTCTCTGCGAACCAAGGCAAATTAGAGGATGCGAAATTACTGATTGAGACCGCAAAGAGTAAGTTTCGTGTTGATTCTTCCCTCTATTTTCGCCAAAAAAATCTATGGAACCAGCAAATCGGAACCAAAGTGGATTTTGAGCTAAAAGAATTAGCTTTCCAAACTTCCAGAACGAACTATTTATCAGCTATTCAGAAATACAAAGATTTAAAAAGGGTATTGGAATTCAGCTCTTCACAAGCAAAGAAAAACCTCCAAATTTCCACGAATCAAGCTCAGGATTTCACATTACGTTCTAAAACGAATGGCATTGTGTATAGTTTGTTAAAATCAAAAGGAGAAATCGTTAGCCCACAAACACCTATCGCGGTGATAGGCAACTTCAAAGATTTCGTCTTGGAATTACAAGTGGATGAAAATGATATTCTGCGCGTTCAAAATGGACAAAAAGTGGTGGTGACTTTGGACAGTTATAAAAAACAAGTCTTCGAAGCGAAAGTGACCAAGATTTCGAAAATAATGAATGAGCGCAGCAAAACGTTTTTAGTCGAAGCAAAATTCACGAAGGCCCCTCCTAGCTTATTTCCGAATATCACATTTGAGGCCAACATTTTACTTAGTCAAAAAGAAAAGGTCCTACTCATTCCTAGAAATTACCTAAAGAATGATTCGATTGTAACGTTAGCGAATGGCGAGGAACGAATCGTTAAAATTGGATTAAAAGATTTCCAAAAAGCAGAGATTTTATCCGGCTTAAAAGCCACAGATGAAATGGTAAAGCCGAAATAATGAAGTTCAAACTCGTCTATCAAGTCGCATTTTCCTTATTAATTGCCCGCTGGAAGCAAACACTCGTTGCGGCCATTGGTGTGACCATCAGCATCACGATGTTCATAACCGTGCTGAGCTTTATGTCCGGATTAAATGACATGCTAGATGGCTTAATTACGAACCGAACTGCTCACGTTCGGATCTACAAAGAAATTCAAATTTCCGAGAAACAACCCGCTGATTTTATTAATCCACATGGCCACAATTTTGTGTCCTCGATCAAACCCAAAAATGAATTATTGGGAATTAATGATAGCAAAACGATTATTGAGTCTATAAAAAAAGACCATCGCGTAATAGGCGTTGCACCCAAAATCAATGCCCAGGTATTTTATAATGTGGGGGCAGTTGATTTGACGGGAGCGATTTTTGGCATAGACCCAGAGGAAGAAAATCGATTGTTTAAGTTTAGTGATTATGTCACAGCGGGCAATTACATTGATTTAAAAAATATCCCCAATAGCATCATTTTAGGAAAAGGGGTGGCCACGAAAATGATGGCTAATGTGGGTGATGTCATTCAAATCACCACTAGTAAAGGTGATCAGGTTCCCCTTCGGGTCGTCGGTATTTTCCAATCAGGTATTCAAGAGTATGATAATGTCCAAAGCTATTGCTCTTTAGCAACCACCCAAAAAATACTGGGACAACCCAGCAATTACATTACAGATATTCAAGTCAAATTAAAAGATATCTTGTGGGCTCCTGAAGTCGCGAAAGAATACCGTAAAATTTATGAACTAAATGCGGTGGACATCCAAACGGCCAACTCCCAATTTGAAACGGGGAGCTCTGTCAGAACCCTCATCTCCTATGCAGTAGGCATTACATTATTATTAGTAGCGGGATTCGGGATTTACAATATTTTGAATATGATGATCTATGAAAAGATGGACTCCATTGCCATTTTAAAGGCGATTGGATTCTCCGGTAAGGATGTTAATCAGATATTTATTTCGATTGCTTTGAGTATTGGTATTTTTGGCGGATTAATGGGGCTATTGATGGGATTCGGATTATCCTCCCTTATAGACCAAATTCCATTCAATACGGAATCGCTTCCTACGATCAAAACGTACCCCATTAATTACAATCCTAAATTCTATTTAATCGGTGGCACATTCGCGATTGTCACTACCTATTTTGCTGGATATTTCCCTTCCAGAAAAGCGAGCGGAATAGATCCTGTTATCATTATTAGAGGTAAATAAAATGAACAAGGTTGTACTAGAGGCCAAAGAAATTACGAAATACTTCCACGATCCCGTGACCGTGAAGGTATTAGACAAGGTGAGCTTCCAACTAAATCAGAGTGAGTTCGTATCCGTCATTGGTCGTTCTGGCTGTGGTAAATCTACCTTGCTTTATATTCTATCGACCATGGATACGGACTACGAAGGCGATTTATTAATCGATGGTCATTCGATGCGAGATAAAAAGGAAGGAGAACTGGCAATCGTACGCAATGAAAAAATCGGATTCGTTTTTCAATTCCATTACCTTTTGAACGAATTCTCGGTCTTACGCAATGTCATGCTTCCTGGGCTAAAACTAGGCCAATTTTCTGAAAAGGAATTAGAGCATAGGGCCTACGAAAAATTAAAAATTTTAGGGATCGAAAACGAGGCCTTAAAAGACCCCAACCAATTATCTGGTGGACAAAAACAACGCGTTGCCATTGCCCGCGCACTTATTAACGATCCCCTATTAATCATGGGGGATGAGCCCACTGGAAACCTGGATAAAAAGAATTCTGAAATTGTCTTTAATATCTTTCAAGAATTAGCGGAGGAATACAAACAGACTCTCCTGATCGTCACACATGATAATGAATTCGCCGCTAGGACAACACGAATCATCGAGATGGAAGACGGGCATATAAAATAAAAAAGAGCAAAGGGTCAATAACCCTTGCTCCTTGCACTCTTTATTCTATTACTTTTTCATACTACTTAAGCTTTATTTCATCGCTTAAACAATATTAGCCTTAATGAAGTAGAGGAGCGAGAATAAATAGATTTGTATGTTCCATTTTCGAAAATCCGAACAAAACACCGCTAAAAACAGGCCTACTAGCTTTTGCTATCGTTTTTCCGATCAGCATAAGCTGAGGGAGATTCCCCAATAATTTCCTTGAAATTGACAAAAAAGGTCGTCCTGGATTGAAAGCCTGATTCTAATCCAATCGCCTCTAAGGTAATGACCTTGTCTTTTCCTGCATCAATTAATTCCTTCGCGTGCCGAATGCGCCACTGCATTCTTTGCTCAAGAAAATTGGATTGTTGCCTTTTTCTAAAATAATAATTCAAATGATGAACGGGAATATCTAAGGAAGCAGACAATTGGGCTAATGAAAAGCGTGTCTTTAAAAAGGGTTTATTCGCTTCTAGATACAAATCTAATTGGGCTTCCATTTCATCTAATTTTTCCGCTGTCAATTCAAAAGGTGGGACTTTCAATTTTGCATCTAAGTCCGAAGGAAGGTATGAATCATATAAAAATTCTGGACTATAAAAGACACTTAATGAGAGCAGTAAATAAGATCCTATTCCGATAATATTCAAAATAGACTCTCCAGGGTATGTTAAACTATATTGATTCGTAGCAGGAAGAAATAAAAAGAAATAGGACAAAATGAGAATGAACAGCATTTGTACCAAAAGGAAAGCAGGAATCCAACAATGCAGAATAAAGTTTTTCGAGTTTCTAGGACGGTAACGCCAATAGATTGTGCAACTATACAACACATAGCTACTACTCTGCAATAGCTTCGCATAAAAGTGGAAACGATTAGAAAAGAAAAAACCGATTTGGTGATTTAGTATTTCATGAATATCCATTTTGATTAACTCTGCTATCCCTACCTTATGGGCATAAGTGGAAAACAAATAAGGCAACCTATCCAATAATTGAATTAAAAATGGAATAATGTGTAAAGCATCTTTAGACTGGAATGGAGTCTTAGGTTGTAGAGCTGCGCGAACATACCAATAGGCTAAAGGATATAGGAGGTAAAAAAAGGCATCTAAATTCCCATATAATATAGCAACGACCTCTACTTGCCATTCTACAAATAGACAATAGTGAAGCAAGGCGAATAAGCCAAAAATCAGGAAATAGAAAAACAAAAAGCGCTTAGGGCTTTTAAAAAAAGAACTAGACGATCTCAGCGATAAGAGCAGGATGATGAAAAAGCTGATGAACACAGCAAGACTGTGCCCGAACTTATAAATTTCGTGCATTAATGTGGTTAAGTATCAGTGGTTATTCGTATTAAAGCGAAAATACAAAAATACCTTAATAACCTATCAACCAGCCATGTATTTTATCAGTGGTATTTTACGTAATACCCAAACAATGCCCCCTGAAATCAATAGACATGCCAGCGCCGTTAAAGGGACGCCAATGCTGGGATGTAACATTTCACCGTAAACTCCCCATTTGGCTAAATAAAACAAGACCAAAATATGCACTAAATAGATTCCATAACTGTGAGAACTCACCCAGTCCCGAAAAGGCGTCAAGAGTGAAATGTCAAGGTTTTGGAATCTAAAAAACAAGAAAATGCCAGCGGTAGCTAACACTACACTTGGAGAGAAATTCGCGTACAATAAACCGTAAAATTTACCTGATTCTGCCGTAAAATAATAAGAGCCCAATAGGGTCCACAAAGTACCAATGCAAAAAATTCCCAGCGCCCATGTCTTTATCCCCTTTGGAAAATTTTTCGTACTTAAATAATAGCCCAAAACCAGATAACCCACATAACCCGTAAAATCAGTTAAGGCAATTGGCAATTTAAGGTAGGGGAAATGCGGGTTATTAAACAGGATCGTTAATCCCCAGATTCCCAAAAAATACTGAATATGGGATTCCGGCGCTGATCGTATCCATCGACCAATGATGGGGATAAATAAATAGATACCAACGATCATATAAATGTACCAAAAATGATAAGAGGCGCCATGGAAATACTGTTCCCCTAACCAATTCAAGCCATCCCACATCCCAAAGGTTTTTCCCCGAAGCCGAACCTGCCAATTAAAGAGCGAAAAAATGAAATTATAGAAAAGAAAAGGCACAATGATGCGCATAAAACTCTTCTTTAAAAAAGGAACAATTGCCTCTTCTCTGGGCAATAATAAAGCTCCTGATAACATCACAAAAATGGGAACTACGTAACGATAGCCCCCATTGTATACATTAGCAAACCACCAATAATCAGCTGACACACTCGTAAAACGAAACAAAATCGTCGCCGAAGCATGAATTAAGATCACACCGATCGTCGCGTTTACGCGGAGATTATCGAGCCAAGTAATTTTATTCATTATTTTTTAGCGGGCAATTCTTTGATGCGTAAGTTCCTAAATTTCAGTGGTGAGCCATGTCCTAAAAATCCAATGTGACCTATTTTATTGAATAGACCGGGATGCTCTTTATGATCTGCGGTTCCCTCTTTGGAGGCTAAAGCAATATCGCCCTCTAGGATTACTTCACCGTTTAAAATCACTTTTATTTTATTTCCTTGTGCAATCACTTCTTCTTCATTCCACTCCCCTACTGGTTTCAAGAAACCCTGTTTAGCCGGAATAATACCATAGACAGAACCATGATATTGATATGGCTGCAGTTTTGCATAAATAGGAGCTGTATTGTCCAAAATCTGTAATTCCATCCCTACGTAAGCTGCATCTCCCTCTAAAGGAGCACGTATACCCAATCCATTATTCGCACCGGGTGTTAACTGAAAATCGAACTTCAGGTGAAAATCACTGTATTTTTTTTTGGTATATAAATTCCCTTTCCCTCCGCGTGTCGGATCGATTACAAGCTCCCCATTCACAGGGAAATAATCCGTCGTATTGCCCGTCCAATTAAATAGAGATGAGCCGTCAAACAAAGCCGTAAAATCGGGCTCTGGTGCTATATAAACTGGCTCAGGACGTAATTCTTTGACATAGATATTCCGGTAGACGATGTGGTTTCCATGGGCTTGTAACTCGATCGCATCTTTGACAAAAATGGGAATTTTACGATCCCAATAGTTCTCTAATAATACCTCATTTACGACTAATTCACCATTAAGATAGACGGTGACACGCTCGCCTTTCATGATAATGCGAAAGGTATTCCATTCATTAATAGGATTATCCGCCACTTTCAATGGATTGCGCGGGTTCATTTGGTTATTATACAAACCACCTGACCCTACTTGTGCACCCACATTTGTCCTAGAAATATCCCAAATCTGTACTTGCGGTGATCCCCTCAAATAAATACCGGCATCTCCCTCCTTTTCAATTTTCCAATCGACAAACATTTCAAAATCTTGGTAGTCTTTTACGGAACATAAATTATCGCCGTGTCCCGTAAAATGCAACTCCTCCCCTTTCGCTTCCCAGCCGGATCGCATCACATCATCTGCTTTCACTTGTAATAAAGCCAAGGTGTCTGGTGATAATTGTCTACGCTTAACAGGATTAGCTACTAATCCCTTCCAGCCACGTAAATCTTGTCCGTTGTACATCGTATAGAAACCGCGTTCGCTGATCTTGAATGCCTCATTCAACTTTTCACGGACTCCTGGATCTGCCACTTGCCAGAATACTTCTTGTACCCAGTCTTTGGTCATTTGTCCTCTGAAAGCGGGATTTGCAAGGTAAAGCGAAGCTAAACCATCCGTCGCGATTTGACGTACATTAGGATCCTGTAAACCGAGGTAAAGAGTACGCATAGCAGCTAAGGAGTTGCATTTCGCTAAACCTTTAAAAATCTGCTCACGGGTCTCTAAATTCGACGTTAGCTCCAAAGCATTACGGTAATTCAAAACTTGCTGGTCTACATTTTTAGCGAGTTTGGCATTGATTCGCACGTAAGCACGAATTGTCTCTTCATTCTTCTCTTTTTTTGCCAAAGCATACAGCCATCCCAGATTCTCTACTTCTTGAACAAAGGGAACCCAGTTCGCTTTGTGACTTGCTTGCAAAGCGAAAGCCGTCATTTTGCTATTTAATGTGCCATCTAATTTCACGATGTTAGCCATTGCCTGTTGTAGCGACTTGACTTCAGAGGCTAGTTCTGTTTGTCCTAATTTACCGGCAATAATATCAAAATCTGCTACTGCTGTCCAATAAGGTAAGGCATAAAAGCCAATAGCCCGCGTAGGCAAATTAGATTGTACAGATCGCCAAACTAGGGGCTTTACCTCTGGCCATTGACGTGAAGATCCATAGACCAGCAATACGGATTTTTGGGCTAAACTTGCGTTTTCATAAGCATCCAACACCTTTCTAAAGAAATCATTGGCTTTTAATGAGGTGCAATAATCTGCCACTTCTAGATTCGCCTCTGTGGAAGAGGCTAAGCTATTCCAAACAGCAGGTAAACTTTTTACGCCTTCTACTTGCAACAAAGTCAAGGCTTTTTCCTTTGAATACCCTGCCGGTAAAGCTGGAATGGCCCATGAGGCTTTATAGGTACCCACTGCTTTTACGAAGGCCTGTGCATGTGGTGCATCCCAAGATTTGCTAGCCGCTTTTAACGCCATTACATCGCGTGGTGCGCTCAAATAGTTCTTTAAAATAAAGGCCATTATGCTAGGTCTAGAGGCAGCATAACGCTGAAGCCAAACAGACGCATCCAAATAAGACAAGGTCTGCATCTCCGCATTTTCTGTTAAACCAATCGCCAAATAAGCTAGCAATTCGGCTCTGTTTTTCGAAATGGCTAGAATATAAGATTCAGTGACTTGCGTAGGGTCATAGGCCCCTTTCAAGGCATAGGCAGCCGATTTCAGGCTTTTATAATCGCCTTTTACAGCCAATGCACGTAAACGATTTTGTTCAACTCGACTGGCATCTTGAGCCAATACTGACGAACTGATCAATAAAAATAGAAGTAGATATCTCATTATTTTACAAAATATAAGGTGCACGCATCGGTTGATCCATCAGGCGATTTGCCTCATCATCTCCTACGATTACTTGATTGATTGGGTCGAATTTTAAGTTTCTGTGCACGCGCATGGCGATTAAACCTAAATTAATGAGGGTACATGAACGATGTCCATTTTCCTCATTCAAGGCAAATTTCTTACGGTTCTTGACAGAATCGACAAAATCCGTTTGCTGCATCACAGGATCCGGGAATTCCGCTAATTTTTTCGCTAAATCCGGGATATCGGACTGCATATTACGATACAATTTTCCTTTAGGGCCTTCGATATAGGCCACTTTTTCGTCTTTGGCCTCTCCGTCTAAGACGATTTGGCAACCATCTGCATAGGTATAGGTAATGCGGTTAAAGATTCCCACGGCATCTTTATCTTGCACCGGCGCATCCACCTCAATATATACCGGCGACTCCTGATCTTTTCCTAACATGTATTGAATGGGATCCAAATAATGTTGTCCCATATCCCCAAGTGCTCCACCATCATAGTCCCAATAACCACGGAATGTTTGGTGAGTACGGTGTGCGTTATAGGGTTTATAGGGTGCTGGACCTAACCAGCTTTCATAATCCAATTCCAAAGGCACCGGCTGTGGAGTCAAATCCGTCTTCCCTACCCAATAAAACTTCCAATCAAAACCCGTATGCTTGCTGACCGTAAATTTCAATGGCCAGCCCAATAGTCCCGAATCTACCACCTTTTTCATCGGTTTCACGGTCGTGTTCATTCCATAAAAATTCCCTTCAAAACGGAACCACGTATTTAAACGAAAGATTCTGCCATGCTGTTGCACGGCTTCTTTTAATCGCTTGCCTTCTCCGATGGTCCGAGTCATAGGCTTCTCACACCATATATCTTTTCCTGCCCGAGCTGCATCTGCCGCCATAATTCCATGCCAATGCGGTGGAGTGGCTACATGCACAATATCAACTTCCGGTAATTGAATCATTTCGCGGTAGTCATGAAATGACTTTACCCCTTTTTCCACTTTATCTAAACCCAGCTGTAAGTTCTTTTTGTCTACATCGCAAAGTGCCACGACCCTTGTACCCGCATAGGGAATATGTCCTCTGCCCATTCCTCCGGTTCCAATAATCGCTTTTGTTAATTGATCAGAAGGTGCTAAAAAGCCCTTTCCTAATACATGGCGAGGCACAATACTGAATGCTGCCAAACCTAGAACGGATTGTCCTATAAATTTTCTTCTTGAAACTGACATGATTAAATAGGTTTTGGACTAAATATAGGAATTATTTAGGAATTCCAATGCTGACAGTGTGCTGATTCACTTGATTTTGCAAAATGCTGAAAGCTTCCTCATCACCCCAGGTTTTTAATAAGGCTAAAACAAATAACTTAGCTTGCAATTGATAGCCCTCCTTTGTTAAATGGAGCTGATCTCTTAAAAAACACCCATTTTTCACCCAGGCTTCACTAGAGCCAAATCCTCCCATCACCTGATTCAAATCATAAAATGGACTAGGCAATGCTGCTAAAACACGAATGACATCCTCCTGGTATTTCGGGACTCTATGCTGACTGCGGGTATCCGGTGGGCTCGTAAAAAGAAAAACACTTGCAGGTGATTTCATTTTTACCTCCTCTTTAAAAGCTAGTAGTTCCCGACGGTATTTTTCTGCATTCCAGTTTGGATTATAGGATTCGTTTGTGCCAAAAGAACAGATAATTAAATCGGGTTTCAGTAGTCCAATTTGATCTAAGGCCAAATTTCCGCGCGACTTCAGATGAGTAAATTGCGCTCCTGACACCCCCAGATCTTGGTAATCAATACCGATATCATCTGTTAACATCTCTAGCCCTAGTAAGGTAAATACATCTTGTTGCGGGGTACTTTTCTGTAAGGATAACGTAAATTGACGACTCGCACCTGAATCGATAAAATCCCAATACCCCACATTCCCTTCTTGAACACGCTGGGAAAGCCTAAAATCAGTGCCCAAATCTGGCTCCATCGAACAGGAATCTGCTTTGAACCAAACGCGAATTGTCTGAAAACGCAAAAGGGAGTCTTTGGCTATAAACTGAATCTGAGCTGCGCTATCCCGCGTTGATGCCGCATAGCCCGCAATGCCTATATTCCAACCTGAAGCTGATTTCAGGATTGATGTCCCTTCCCAATTACCTTTGGCTTTTGATTTAAAAAGGGGTCCATCTACCCCTTTCGCTAAACGATAAGGGAATTGCATTCCGGTTTTTCGAGCTCCTAAAAGTCGTTTAATTTCACCCGTAAAATAACCCATTTGAACATGAGAATCACCCATGTGAATTACCTTCAAGGTCTTTGTTTGCCATTTAGGTGCTAGGCTAGCAATGGAAGCCTCTCGCTGAATTTGATTGCAGGAATGGCATACTTGAGTGGAATCCACTTTGGCATAAAGAGGCAACGCAAACACCCATAAAAACAGGACTAAATACCTCAAAATTGGAAATAGATAAAGGGTTGCACGAGCGTATCCCGGAATTGAACAATTAGCTGAAGTACCGCTAACAGAAAGAAAAACCAGAGAAAGGAAGGAATATAAAAAGTTCCTTCAAACAAGGTTCGTTTCCAATTAGCTGGAATTAGCGTCCAAATTAACAAACAAATCAATACAATTGAGAGCTCCTTTCTAGAAAACCAAAATCCGATAAAATCGGTTAATGAAGTCGAAACAGCCATTTGATTCAGCATTAGTAAGGCTGTATCAAAATCAGAAGCGCGGAAGAAAATCCAACAAAAAGTAACAAAAACAAAGGTAGTTATCCCTCCTAAAAAGCCCATTAGCTTGTTTTCAGGCAGGTATTTATGCAGGGCTTTATGAAGTGCTAGCGCTAATCCATGTGCAGCTCCCCAACAAACAAATTGCCAACTAGCTCCATGCCAAAATCCTCCCACTAACATCGTAATGAGTAAAAAAAGGTAGGTATTCAACGTTCCTTTTCGATTGCCACCCAATGGAATATAGACATAATCACGTAGCCAGGTAGAAAGCGAAATATGCCATTTGCGCCAAAATTCCGTCACATTATAGGAACCGTAAGGATGATCAAAATTCTCTTTCAGTCGATAGCCAAGCAATAAAGCTAATCCAATGGCGATATCTGAATAACCCGAAAAGTCAAAATAAATTTGAAAACTATAGGCCAATGCCCCTAACAGATTCTCTCCTCCAGAGTAAAAGCTGGGATTTTCGAAAACCATATCCACATATTTTCCCAAATAATCCGCAATCAATAATTTCTTCGCAAGACCTAACATTATGCGCAGTAAACTCTCTTTGTATTTTCGGGCATCTAGGTTTTCTGGAGCATTGATTTGGCCTAAAAAATCCTTCGCACGCACGATAGGACCCGCTACTAAATGCGGGAAAAATGTCATATAAAAGGCGTAATCGAGGAAATTTTCAGAGGATGGTATCTGTCTGCGGTAGACGTCTACTACATAGGAAATCGACTGAAACGTATAAAAAGAAATTCCGATGGGTAGAAACAAATCCACGGGCTCGAAATGTGTCAACAATAGCCAATTGGTATTCGCTAACAGGAAATTCGCATACTTGAAATAAAGTAAAAAAGACAAACTAAACAGAACGGCAAAGGTCACCCAGACTCGCCTTGAGGCACCTTCTGTTCGCTCAATTTTACGGGCAAAAAAGAAATCCGCTACTATTTGAAAAACAAAAAGGGCTAAATAGGGACCGCTGGATTTATAATAGAAAAATAAACTAAAGGCTATTAAATAGATTTTGCGCCATGCATTTTGTGTAAATAGAAGCGCATAGAAAAACAGAAAAATCCCGAAAGTAAACAGAAAAGAAAACTCCGTGAAAAACCAGGGCTCTTTCGTAGAATATAGCATAAATTCACGAACGAGCTGCTCAAATGGGATTAACCCGAACGCCTGCTTAATAACCTCTATAATCTGCTGCATTTAAGACAATGGCTTTGTATTTTTTAGGATAGCCGAAACGCTCCGGCGGCATCATGCGGATCTTCCAACGACTCGATTCTTGCAACCAATTAGCGACATTTCCCATCCATATACGATATCCCGGCAAGGAAGGATGTCTCCCATCAGTGGCTTTGGGTAATATAAGGTGTTTGGAAGAGAAAAAGGCTGCGGAATCTGCTGCCGCTTGAAATGCATCCGAAACGACATAGTCATATCCCCAATTCGTAGGTCCAATCCAAGCATAGGGAAGTCCATTTAGTCGCTTTTGAAAGGATTTAGCTAGTTGTTTGCGCGTGGTGTAATCCTTCGCTAACACTTCATTCAGACCAAACAAGACGAAAACAAAACTGGGATGGTAGCGTTTGATAATTTTAGAAATCGTATCTGATTTAGCAAAATTCAATGAAGTAGCAGACGCCCATTCGACAGTGGCAACCAATTTATGCCCATTGCTTTGGCAATAATCATTCAACACATTCTTGATTCCTCCAGCTTCTGAATCACCAATTAATAATACCCGGTGCTGCGTGGAATCATCCAAACTCGAGTCAGGCAATATAGGCTCTGGAATCTCAGAATAAACCATTTGTGTGGTATCCTTAGGAAGAACATACGTGGGAATCGTGTCGATTTTTGCCACTTCGATAATTTCAGCCACCTCGTCAGCAGGTTTTTCTATCGAAAATAGTTTTTTCAATTCCAGGTCCGCTAACAAATAGGTACTGGGAATATAACTGTACAAATACAGCGCAGAACACGCTAAAATAAAACTAAGAGCCGCCCAAATCAAATAAAGCCTTTTCATCTAGTCAATCAACGTAAAGGATTTCTTCATTAATCGAATCCAGCGTTTTGCATTCGCCGCATAGTGAGCCTTCGCCATGGCCCGAGTCCATTTCATCGGATCAGGATCTCCTTTTAAGTTCGTGTAATATTTTTTACTCGATAACACTTCACAAAAATCGACCATACTGTCCTCTGGACGATCATAATGTTTAAAACTTGATTTCTTTTTACGGGAATATTTACCCCTTAATCCAAAGTAATTATGCTGTTTGATGGATTGTTTTGACTGGCCAAAGCCTGATTCACAAATAGCCACCCCAATAATTAATGTAGCGGGTATGCCATAGGCTACAGCTAACGAATCAATAAAGGGTTTGTAGCGTTGTATCTTCTCCTGAGTTCCCGGAAAGGCCTGCGCCTTCAGCTGAAAAATCAGTAGAAAAAAGAGTAAAATGTGCTTCATACGAAGCAAAATTACAAAATTAAGTGCGGATTACCACGGTCAAACTCCGGGCACCATGTGCCCCTATAACGAGTGACTGCTCTATATCTGCGGTCTTGGAGGGACCTGCTAAAAACAAACCAAAGCTCCCATTGGGCTTGTTTAAGGCTGCGTAGGCCGCGTGCATGTGCGGCAGTATTTTGGATACATTGATTACCAAATGCTGACAAATAAAGGGAGCCACACGATGCGGTAAGGCTTCTTCCGTTAACCAAATGGCGCCATTTTCTGCTACTCCAAACTCCCCATCGATTTCCAATACTTCCACTTCAGCCAAGCTCAAACCATCCATGGTTTTGTCATACCTCCGTCTTCCTGGAAATTCGATTTCCAATTCTTCCACAGTCAAAACACGAGCTCCTACCACCTCCAAAGAAGCTCTAAAATCAAAGTCTTCTGAAGCCCCTAGAAATGCTCCCGGGTGTTTCACGTCCTCACATGACTCCATTTTTGCCAATATTTGATTTCTTGCGCTCATCGTTTTTTGTACCATTCTTGAAAACTCTCCTTCGGCGCGACCGGCATTTCCCGCTGCTTGTACCAAGGATTTAAACGGTTATTTAGGAGGGATGCGAATCTTCTTAATAGCGATCCCCCCAGGCGATAAATGACCGGATGTGCTAACACAAATGCCATGAATTGCATTCCGATTTTCTTGCTTGCCGGAGCTAAACCCGCAGCCATTAAGTCTTGTCTCCAAAACCACAATTGCTCATGGATATTAATCTTAACGGGACAGACATTCGAACAGGAACCACAAAGTGTACTAGCAAAGGGTAAATCCGCATTCGCTTTTTTATCGATATTGGGTGCTAAAATGGACCCGATAGGCCCTGCAACGGGTTGATGGTAACTATGACCTCCACTTCGGCGGTATACGGGGCATGTATTAAAGCAGGCAGCACAACGGATGCATTTCAAGGAATTCTTATATTTCGGGTCTGCGAGTTGCCTAGTCCGACCATTATCTAATAAGACAATGTGCATTTGCTGCCCTTCCCGAGGTTGGTGAAAATGCGAGGAATAAGTCGTGATTAATTGACCTGTTGCACTTCGAGCTAGAAGCCTTAAAAATATGGCTAGATCTTCTCGTTTTGGGATGATTTTTTCGATCCCCATGCAAGCGATGTGTATTTTTGCCAAATGCGCCCCCATATCTGCATTCCCCTCATTCGTACAGACGACAAATTCACCAGTCTCCGCCACAGCAAAATTGACTCCTGTAATCGCCACCTCAGAAGCTAAAAAATGCCCGCGCAAATGCTGGCGAGCGGCCTCTGTTAAAAACTGAGGATCTTTATTGCCTTTAGGTGTTCCTAAATGCTGGTGAAAAGTCTCCCCCACATCTTCCTTTTTCAAATGAATAGCAGGTAAAACAATGTGACTGGGTGGTTCTTTACGAAATTGCACGATGCGTTCCCCTAAATCCGTATCCACTACTTCGATGCCTTTTTTGGCCAAATAATCATTCAGATGGCATTCCTCGGTCAGCATCGATTTACTCTTAACTAACACTTTCGACTCTTGTGAGGCAATGATGCCATGCACAATAGCATTGTGTTCTGCGGCATCCGACGCCCAATGCACCTGGATGCCATTAGCTTGTGCTTTCGCCTCGAATGCCTGTAAGTATTCCCCTAAATTCGCTAAGGTATGATCTTTGATTTGAGAGGCATGCTCTCGTAAGGCTTCCCATTCAGGCAAAACCTTCGAGGCTTTATCACGTTTTGCACGCACAAACCATAAGGTTTCATCATGCCAATCCGTCCGAGCCGCATCCGCAATAAATTTCTCCGAAGCCTCAGCGTGACTACTCATGATTTAATATTTCAATGATGTGTTTTACTTGAACAGATGAACCTTGTCTGCGCAAAATTCCTTCCAAATGCATCAAACAAGAGCTGTCTGCCCCCACCACGTATTCCACCTCATTTGCCGTATGTTCCTTGATTCGATCTTGCCCCATCTTCACTGAAACCGCTTCCTCCGTGATACAGAAAGTGCCACCAAAACCGCAACACTCATCACTGCGCTCAGGCTTGGTTATTTGAATTCCCTCTACCAGCCTTAATAAATCTTCTAGTTTAGAAAAAGGCTTTTCATTTCGCTCTGACATGGAGCTTAAACGCAAACCGCGCTGACCGTGGCAACTTTGGTGCAATCCTACCCGATGAGGAAAGGACGCATGCAAGGAAGAAACCTTCAATACATCCGTCAAAAATTCGCAAATCTCATAGACAGATGTTCTGATTTTCTCCGATGGATGATGCTCTTTTAAATGCAAAATACAAGACCCAGAAGGTCCTACGATATAATCAAATCCCTCAAAATTTTGTGCAAAATTCGTGTCACAACCTGCTGTGGAAGACGCAAAACCGGAATTGGCCATGGGCTGGCCGCAGCAAGTTTGGGCGGAAGGTACTGTGACTTCACAGCCCAGCTTCTCTAACAATTCCAAGCTTGCCACCGCTACTTGCGGATAAAATTGGTCTATATAACAAGGAACAAATAGGGCAACGCGCATCCTAATATCGTTTCAATTGAATTAAATCTTTGGGGGTTTCTCCCTCATATACCATCAAAGCCGCACCTAAAGCACTCGCCTGTGCGACTTCTGCCGCATATATCTCCATCGCTGGATAGGCCCGCGCTAATAAACGCATGTACCATTCGTTCTTACTAAAGCCTCCGTCTACTAGCAATTGTTTGACTGGAGCATCATTCAGCAGCAAGTTCAGACTACAGATTTGTTGGCCTACCAAATCTACCATGAATTGATCATATGCCGAAGCCAAATCCTCAAAATCATCCAAATCTCGGGAGGCAAATGCACATTCAAAAACGCTAGAGCTAGCGGCTTTCAAGTCAAAAACGCGTTCCGTGAATTTCAACTCTTTAAATGATCCTCCAAAATGCTTCTCCATTCTCGCCACTTGTTCTTCATGAAAATGTCCACCAAACAAACGTGATGCCTTTACCAGTTTACCATTTGGCTGTAAATAACACAAAACATCCTGTGCTAATTCTTTCGATGTTAATGGAGATTCATTGAAAGGATGCATCGCAATGCACCAAGTACCCGTGGATAAGAGTACAAATTCATCCGAAACACTTCGTAAATAAGGAACTAAAGCGGCCGATGAATCATGCAATCCTAAACCGTAATTAACGCCATCGATTTTTTCAAAAGCTTGAGCCGAAATAGGCGCTAAACGATCTTCGATCCTATCCACCCAAGGATGGTAATTACCAGTGTCAAAATCCCAAAGCGCTGTATGGCAACCAATGGAAGTAATCTCAGACAAAAACTTCCCCGTAAACAAGGAAGCTAAATAATTAGGGAAATGGAATGCCTTAAACACCTCAGACCAAAAGGGCTTGAGACGAGCAGCATACACTTGCAATCCTGAATTCAAATTTCCTAAAATAGGCGATGCCGTTTTACGGGCAAATTCTGCCTCTCCCCCATAATTTGCATAGGGAAAATCTAGCTCAAAAGGCTTCAAATAATTATACAACGGTGCAACGGGTTCCCCCGTGCGATCTACATAGACAAAGGAAGCACCATAGGCAGAGAAATTCAAACCAATTAGTTTGAATTCCGGGTTTTGACAGATCTCCATAAAACTGGAAACTATCCAAGTTTGAAGAGAGGCCAAATCTTCACAAGGAAAGCCATCCTCATCCATCAGCTCCGGAAAAACTTGTTGTTTCTCAAACACAATCTGAAACGCGGTATTCCAAAGAAAAACCTTTTTATTCGTCTTTCCAATGTCAAATACCGCGATTACTGGCGTCCTCAAACCCATTTTACAATCCCGTTGCTACTGTTTTCGCACCACGTGCCTTGATCAATTGATCTCGCATTTTCTCCTGACGGAACAAGGCAATCGGATCCAATGCTCCACCTAATTCCAAACGTGCCTGCGCAACCAAAGCGCGCACATCCGTGCGGAAAACAGCCTGCAAAATCTCTTGACAACGGACCACGTCATTCGCTTCGCGTGCCGCTTCTAAAGCGGAACGATCCACCAATAAAGCTTGTGCATAAGCAATTTGAATCGCTTCCACGGATTGTAATAAATCTTCCAAAGGATCCTTCACGTTATGCGAAGCGTCAATCATCCAACCTAAATCTTTGGCATGATTCATCCCCTTTGCATCCATACCATCCACTAATTCATTGAAAATCAAGAACAATTGATAGGGCTTGATAGAACCCGCCGTTAAATCGTCATCCCCATATTTCGAATCATTAAAATGGAAACCTCCTAATTTACCTTCCATCAAGAGAATCGAAACAATTTGTTCAATGTTCGCATTAGGTAAATGATGTCCTAAATCAACCAAGGTCTTTGCTTGGGGACCTAATTTATTCACCATGGAATACGATGCTCCCCAGTCACCTACGGTTGTCGAATAGAAATTAGGTTCATAGGCTTTGTATTCTAAGTACAATGACCAATCAGAGGGTAATGCGGCATAAATCTCCCGCAAACTATCTACCGTGCGCTCATAAGCTTTGCGGAAATTCAATTGACCTGGAAAACAAGAGCCATCTGAAAGCCAAACAGTTAAGGCTTTAGAACCCAGCTCTACGCCATGCTTTATCACCTCAATATTGTGATCTACCGCTTGCTTCCGAGTCGCCGCAGAAACATGTTGTAACGATCCAAACTTATAGGAATGAGCCTGATTTGCTTGATCTTGAAAGGTATTCGAATTTACGGCATCGAATGCCAAACCATGTTGGGCTGCCAGCGTGCGAATCGCCGCAGGATCCGTGGGAATATCCCATGGAATGTGCAATGAAATCGCACCCGATGATTGATTTAAGGTATGTAATAAACCTACATCGGCTATTTTTTCTTCTAAATTGCGCGGTTCGCCTCCGCCGGAAAAACGCCCAAAACGTGTTCCTCCCGTGCCTAATGCCCAAGAAGGAATCGCGATTTGAAAATCTTTTAATTTTTGTAAAATACCTGCCGGCAATGTCACCTCGGATTTCAAGAAATCCAGTCGGCGATTATGTTGGGCTAACAAAGCCTCATTATGGTTCGAAATATTCATGGTTCTTATCTTAAAAATCCTGCTGCAACACCCCCATCTACGTTCAGTGCATTTCCGGTCGACTTATTTAATAAGCCACCCACGAATGCAAAACAAGCATTGGCGATATCATCTGGCAAAATAGATTCATTTAAAAGTGTACGTTTTGCGTAATAAGCCGGCAATTCGGCTACGGTGATGCCATAGGCTTTGGCTCGACCTTCTGCCCAGCCACCTGCCCAGATGTTAGAATCTGCAATAACAGCATCGGGATTCACCGTATTCACCCGAATGTGATCAGGTCCTAATTCAGCGGCTAATAAGCGCGTCATGTGTGCTTGTGCGGCTTTCGCACTTCCGTAACCCACGTTATTCGGCCCGGCAACAAAGGCATTTTTCGAGACAATGTTCACAATGTCACCACCCAATCCCTGCTTGCGCATAACGGCAATCGCCGCTTGTGAAACCAAGTATTGACCTTTCACTAATATATCATATAACTTATCCCAGTCTGCTTGGGTATGCTCTAAGATGCCTTTTGAAATCGAAATTCCTGCATTATTGACGATCAAATCCACCCCACCAAAATCCAAACAAGCCTGATTCATCGCCGCCTCAATCGATGTTTGATCTGTTACATCTGCGATCACCGTAGATACGATGTCTTTCCCAAACAATCCTACAAATTCCGCTTTCGCCTCCGCTAAACGATCCGCATTCACATCATTCAAAATCACGCATGCACCTTCCTGTGCCATTTTTTTGGCAATGGCCTTTCCGATTCCACCTCCAGAACCCGTAACAAAGGCCACACGACCAGATAAGGCTTTCGGCTTTGGCATCCGTTGTAATTTAGCCTCTTCTAATAACCAATACTCAATATCAAAAGCCTCTTGACGTGGCAATGAAGTATACGATGAAATCGCCTCTGCTCCCCTCATTACATTGATGGCATTGGTGTAAAATTCTGCTGCGACGCGTGCTGTTTGTTTGTCTTTGGCAAACGTAAACATACCCACACCTGGGTATAAAATCACGACTGGATTCGGGTCACGCATGGCTGGAGAGTTCGCATGTTTACAAGCATCGTAATACGATCCATACATAATGCGATAATCTTCAAACAAGGGCGTCAAAGCTTCCACTGAAACATCAGAGCCTAACACCATTGGCGAAATTTTCGTCCGCAAGAAGTGGTCAGGACAAGAGGTTCCTAACGGAGCCAAACGATCTAAATCATTCGAATTGATAAACTGTAACACACGGTCATCATCTGAGAAATGTCCCACCATTTGCACATGGGACGAACAAAATCCGCGTAAAATGGGTGCTAACGCAGCAGCCTTAGTGGCTCTTTCTTCCGCAGAAAACGAAGACATACGCGCACCGCCAAAAACCGTTTTCGTTTTCGATTCAATATATTCCGCACAT
>Ga0228703_1000625_pt1 | contig 24471 bp, 23 predicted proteins | sample McNCre217_Aug_MG_3_FD_178020 | JGI IMG/M metagenome (GOLD analysis project Ga0228703, IMG submission 178020) | Freshwater microbial communities from McNutts Creek, Athens, Georgia, United States - 29-17_Aug_MG | ecosystem: Environmental > Aquatic > Freshwater > Creek | place: USA: Georgia... | reverse complement strand
GCGCCTAAGGCCATACTGCTGTAGCCCAACATCAGCACTGCGCGTGCTGGCCAGCCTCTTTGCAACAAACGGCCTGAAAAAATATTGCCAATCACGTTGACCACCGCCACAAAAGCAGTCAAGAGGCCTGTCGTGCTGGCAGATAAGCCCATCTCGTTATAGACAGTGGGCAAGAAGCCAATCACGGCCATCCATTGCGACGAATACACCGCAAAGGCCATAGCCACCCACCATGCACCAGGTGTTTTCAGCGTGAGCGCAAGACGCTTACTCCAAGCGTCATCTACATGCGCAGCAGCACGCGGCACGATCGGCACACACCACCACACTGCCAACCAAGCGATTGCGGACACCAAGGCCAGCAACCACCACCAAATTTCCCAACTGGTATGGGCAATCATCCAAGGGCCGCACAAAAGTGCCAAGGCACTTCCCGCAGGCATATACGTGCCCCACCACCCCATGCGTGTATTGAGTTGCTCTGAAGTAACGGTTCGGCGGATCAGCGCAGGCGCAGGCATCACCACCAACAAAAATCCAACGCCTTCTAAGGTGCGTAGCCACAACATGCTTGACGCTGTCGACACAAAACCACCACAGGCACTGGCAAAGGCCAATAACGCCAAGCCGATCAACATGCTGCGACGCAAGCCAATGCCGTCAGCTGCAAGGCCTACGACCAAGCCCAAAGTCATGCCTGCAATTTGCAGGGCGGAGAGCAAAAAGCTTGCTTGCACCAAACTGATATCTAAAGTGGTTTGTAAAACTGGCAGTGCAGGCGGTAACTTGCCCACATGCAACGCAGCACACACGCCCGTCAGCACAATCACCCATGAAGGATGCAAAGAAAAACCAATGGGTTTTGATAAAACCACCATCACACCCCCACCAACCGCGCATGTTCACGCGTGGCAAATCTGTCGGTCATGCCCGATACATAGTCGGCCACAGCACGTGGCAAGCTATGGCGTTGCGCAAACGCGCGTGGCATTTCTTGTGGTTGCGCGATGTAAGCCTCGAACAGCTCACGCACAACCTGTCGCGCCCAGTCGGTGGTTTGCATCACTTGCGGATGCCGGTACAAATTTCTCAGCAAAAATGTTTTGAGCGTCTGCGATGCGTCTTCCATCTCTGCGCTGAATTGCAACAAAGGCGGGCACAAACGGGCTTCGCCTGCGCTTCGCGGCGCATGCTGTTGCAATGCGGCTTGGGTTGCACGGATCACATCAAATACCTGCTCACTCAACATGCGGCGAATGGTTTCGTACAGCAAACGCCGGCCATTGACGGCTTCATCATCAGAGGACAAATGCGGAAATGCTTCCAAGGTTTGTTGTTGGTGCCTTGCAAACAGAGGCACATCTTGTAGCTGCTCCAGACTCAACAAACCCGAGCGCACACCGTCATCGATATCGTGTGCGTTGTAGGCGATGGAGTCCGCCAAATTGCACAACTGCGCTTCCAAACTGGGTTGGGTGCCTTGTAAAAACCGACTAGCAACTCCGTTGGGTTCAGAAGCCTCGATCAACTCAGCGTTACGACGTGCGCAGTGTTTCAAAATTCCTTCACGCGTCTCAAAGCTCAAATTCAATCCATTGAACGCGGGATAACGCTCTTCAAGTTCATCGACTACCCGCAAACTTTGTAAGTTGTGCTCAAAGCCACCGTGGTCTGCCATGCATGCATTGAGTGCGTCTTGTCCTGCATGGCCAAATGGCGTGTGCCCAACATCATGGGCTAAGGCTATGGCTTCGACCAAGTCTTCGTTCAAACCCAAAGCACGCGCAATCGATCTTCCAAGTTGCGCCACCTCCAAGGAATGCGTCATGCGTGTGCGAAACAAATCGCCTTCATGGTTAAGAAAGACTTGCGTTTTGTAGACCAAGCGACGAAATGCGGTGGAATGCACGATGCGGTCACGGTCGCGTTGGTGTGGGTTGCGCAATCCGTGCGAGAGTGGATTGGCGTCTGATTCCGCATGGCGTCGGCCACGCGTGTGCTCAGGATGGCACGCGTAATTAGCCAGCACAACAATGGTTGATGACGTCTGCCACCAAAGTATCTGGCGCACCGCGCACCACGGCTCTGCCAGGTGGATCAATCAAGACAAAACGGATTTCACCGCCTTGGGATTTTTTGTCCACACGCATATGCTGTAAATAATTGTCAGCGCCTAGTTTTGGACCCACGACGGGTAAGCCTGCACGATCTAGCAGTTGGGCGAGTCGTTTGACGAAATCCATATCGACCAAACCCAAGCGCTGCGACAAGTGTGCCGCCATCACCATGCCGCATCCAACAGCCTCACCATGCAACCATTCACCGAAACCTAAACCCGCCTCAATTGCATGTCCAAATGTGTGGCCAAAATTCAAAGCAGCACGCATACCCACATCGCGTTCGTCCTGCGACACCACATAGGCTTTGATTTCACAACTGCGCTGCACGGCATAGCCCAATGCTTTTGGGTCTCTCGCCAGCAAAGCATCCAAATTGTTTTCTAGCCACTTCAAAAACTGCATGTCTGCAATCGGTCCATATTTGATGACCTCCGCCAAACCCGCACTCAATTCACGTGGGGGTAATGTTTGCAAAGTATCTAAATCACAGACCACGCGTTGCGGTTGGTAAAACGCACCGATCATGTTTTTACCCAAGGGATGGTTGATGGCCGTCTTGCCACCGACCGAAGAATCTACTTGCGACAAAAGTGTTGTGGGCACTTGCACAAAAGGTACACCACGCATATAGCAAGCAGCAGCAAACCCAGTCATGTCGCCCACCACACCACCGCCCAATGCAAACAAAACGGTTTGTCTGTCGGCTCCCTTTTCAAGTAATTGGTCGAAAATCAAATTCAAGGTTTGCCAAGTTTTATGACTTTCACCATCTGGCAAAACCAAGCTCATCACTTGCCCGAAATGAGATTGCAATGCATTGCAAAGACGTTGTGCATAGAGTGGGCCCACGGTCTCGTTAGTCACCACCAAGGCCATCGCAGCCTTGGGTAAATTAGCCCAGGTATTTGGGTTGTCTAACAGTTGCGTACCAATGGATATGGGATAGCTGCGCTCGCCGAGATCGATTTGGATCTGATTAGTTACAAGAGATGTGCTCACGAAAAATCTTTCTTAGAGATAGCCAACTTATGGACGCGCATTGATAGACGTCGAACTGGCTCCAGTATTGGTTGCGGCAGGCAGTTCACCCATTTGCTCCAACTTACGAATGATCATATTGACCAAGGTAGATACAGATGGGCGATTAGTTTCAATCACATCATGCGCGGCTTCTTTGTAAATGGGATCTCGCGTTTCAAATAAATCTCTAAGTCTTGCCATAGGGTCTGAGACTTGGAGCAAGGGGCGATTTTGGTCATAGCGCAAACGACGAAATACTTCTTCGGGGGTTGAGCGCAAATAAAACACATGGCCACGTTCGCGTAAACATTGGCGATTTTCAGGTCGCAATACCGACCCACCACCTGTGGAGAGAACGCCCGTGTGGTTTTGGCATAGATCGCTCAGCACTTCAGACTCAATGTCACGAAAACGGGCCTCCCCTTCGCGTTCGAAATATTCGCGCACCGAGCAACCTAATCGGTTTTCGATGGCGTGATCCGAATCAACAAAGGGGATGGCGAGCCGTCTGGCCAACTGGCGACCGACGGTAGTTTTGCCAGAGCCTGGCAGACCAACCAAAACTAACACTTTGGGCCTTCTTACTGTGCTGAAGCACTTTGACTAACCATTTTAGGCGTTATGAAGACCAAAAGTTCTTGCTTTGATTGGTTAGTACGTCGACTTTTGAATAAGTAGCCCAGCAACGGAATATCTGCCAACACAGGAACTTTTTGATGCTCATCTAGTGCGATGGATTCATAAATGCCACCGATCATGACAGTTCCCCCGTTATCGACCAACACCTGTGTATTGACATGCTTGGTATCAATGGCAAAACCTGCCGAGGTGTTTTGCCCCACGCTGTCCTTGTGGATATCCAACTCAAGCACGATGTTGCCCTCTGGGGTGATTTGCGGCGTCACTTCTAGTTTTAAATTGGCTTTGCGAAATGCAATAGCAGTGGCGCCACTGGCAGCGGCCATCTGGTATGGCAATTCAGTGCCTTGTTCAATGATGGCTTTGGCTTGGTCAGCTGTCACCACACGCGGGCTCGAGACTACTTTGCCCTTGCCGTCTGCCTCTAAAGCCGATAACTCTAAGTTCAACATCTTGTTTTTCTCCGCATTGAACAAAGACACAGCAAAACTTGCAGGTTCAAAGCCGTTGATAGTGCCTGCTGGCAAATTCACAAACTGCCCCGTTGGGTTGAGAATTTTGTCGGTCACTTTGCTTTTTGCACCTTCATTGACGCCGCCTAAACGTGCGCCCAATGTTTGGCCAAAGGTATCACTAGCTTGAACAATGCGCGCCTCGATCATCACCTGCCGCAAGGGAATATCTATCTTCTCAATGATGCGCTGTATTTCGTCCACGCGCGACGCAATATCGGTCACAAACAATTGGTTGGTTCGTGGTTCCGCCAACACACTACCCCGTGCGCTGAGTATTCGACCTTGCATACCTCGGGAGCCTGCATGACCCGCGCCAAGTCCATGCGACAACTGCGACGCATTGGTATGAGGCGTGCCCATAGATGGCGTGTCGTAGGGTCGAGACGAAGAGTGGTATTGCCCAAACGGGTGCTTATTCGACAAATAAAGAATAGCGTTGTTCTCGATGTCCGATGGCAAAGCACCCAATCCATGCGCCGCCTGCGTTGACCCCACCAAACCACCAAAGCCTTGAATGTGCTGGGCCACATCTGCGGCCTTGGCGTAATTCAAAACAAAGTTATGCGTGATGAGCGGTTCCAAGTTTTGTAATGCTTGTTGCATTTCAAACTCTTGTTTGTCACGCGCCGCCACTTCAGCGCGTGGTGCAATCCAAATTACATTGCCTTGGCGTCTTTGGCTGAGTCCTTTGGTCTGCGCAATGATGTCCAACACTTGGTCCCACGGCACTTGGTGCAGTCGCAATGACAAACTACCCGTCACACTGTCTGATGCGACCACATTCAAACCTGTGAAATCCGCAATGATTTGCAATGCCGTGCGCACCTCAATCGTTTGAAAATTAAGGGTCAGTGGCTTACCTGTGTATTTAGGTATTGCTTCTTGTGCCCTCCCTGCCATGCTGAAAAGTGACAAATATCCGCTTAGGGCACAGCAAATCCAAGGCCACCAGAATTGCCTCATACGATCGAGCGGTTCTTGCGTTTTGATTCTGCAATGATGCGCGAATATTTACGTGGCATCTAAGGCGACTTGCAAGCTGATTTTTCGCTCGAACCATGCACCCGAATCATCTTGGTGTAATTCTTGGAGCAATATGGCCTTATGTGTAATCTGTAGCACGCGTCCCAAGTTTTTTCCAAGATGATCACCTAAGCGGACACTTTGAATCCCTAGACTTTGCTGCCCTTTCACAAGAATCAAAGCCTTAGTGTTCTTATCTTGTTCTATGAAACCAACCGCTCGCAAATCCTCTAGGGTGAAAGACTCCAGCGGCTCTTTTATGCGATGCAACTCTTTTTCCATCCAAGGTTCTAGCGTTGTCGTATCGACATGCAATGGCTCTGCTTGCGCTATTTTTTGAGGCAACGGCTCAACATCGCTCCAATAGGCGTTGGCCAATGAATACCCAGAGCCGAGCCCAAACGATAAGAGAAGCCCCGCACCCAATCCCACGCCACCCTTGATGCAACGCTTGCGCCACAACTGACGCAGGCGCTGTTGTCGCGATGGGTAAAAGCACACCCCAAGTCCAATATGCGCCTGCGCGAGCATAGAAACAGGCGCCACACAAAGTAAGCGCCATTGCTTGTCATGACACATATTGCGCAGCGACACCATGTGCTTACTGGCTAACGCAAAAATTTCCCATGCCTGCAAACCATCAACAGGTGGCGCTTGATTCAAGGCCACATAGTCAAATAGCCAGTCACTCGCCTCTGCAGGAAACTGAATTTGCAGCTCTTCAATGACTTGCGCGCTAAGTTCCCGCTCTGACAAATCAACGGGAAGTGACACCACGCTTCGAACGTACCAAGACTCTTCTAATCCAATGGATACCGATTGGTTTTGTGTGTCTAGCCACACGGTTAAGCCTAAAGCTTCATCACGGTTAACTTGTATCTTGGTTTCTTCAGACATCTCTTGCCTTGTTTGAATTGCAAAAGGGCCAATTTTTAGGGGTCTACGCGGTCATATGGGCATGCTCTACTAGCAGAGTTTGAGACTTTCACGCAGTTTTTATAATGGCCCATGGCAAATTCCAAAACACCTCCCCCTTCTGAAAACCAAAGCAACGCGCATGCTGAGCCTCGCTCTATGGCCAGCACCTTGCTGTTATGGGCTTTTGGATTTATTGCCGCATGCGGTGTGATCGTCGCTTTGCTCATTGGCGTCGCATTGGCTATGGCCTATCCGCAGCTGCCAGACGTCACTGAGCTTTCAGATTACCGACCCAAACTATCGATGCGTGTGTATTCGGTCGAAGGCACGCAAATCGGTGAATTTGGTGAAGAGCGTCGCAACCTCATGCCTTTCAAAGACATTCCCAAAGTGATGAAAGACGCGGTATTGGCGATTGAAGACGCACGCTTCTACCAACACGGGGGCGTTGACTACATCGGCTTGTTACGCGCCAGCTTGGCCAACCTTGGACGCGCCAAAAGCCAAGGGGCATCCACCATCACCATGCAAGTGGCACGCAATGTGTACTTGTCTTCGGAGAAAACTTTTACGCGCAAGATTTATGAGATTTTGCTCACCACCAAGTTAGAGCACAACTTAAGCAAAGACCAGATTTTTGAAATCTATCTCAACCAAATATATTTGGGTAACCGCGCTTATGGCTTTGCCGCAGCGTCTGAGGCTTACTTTGGTAAACCACTCAAAAACATTTCGATCGCGGAAGCCGCGATGTTGGCAGGTCTTCCTAAAGCACCGTCTGCGTATAACCCCATCAGCAATCCGAAACGTGCGCGTTCACGCCAGCTCTACATCATCGAACGTATGGAAGAGCATGGCTTTATTACCAAAGAGCAAGCTGCCGCAGCCAAGTTAGAAGATCTGAAAATTCGCACGGCCATGAGTGGGCTCAACACCCACGCCGACTACGTGGCAGAGATGGCGCGACAACTCATGTTTGCGCAATACGGCACAGAAATTTACACGCGCGGATTGAATGTCTACACCACCATCCGCGCTGGCGATCAGCAAGCCGCTTACTCTGCGCTGCGCCAAGGCATCATGGACTACGAGCGTCGCCAACACTACCGTGGGCCTGAAAAATTCATTACCTTGCCCACCAACCCTTCCGAGTTAGAAGACGCTATTGATGACGCCTTGATTGAGCAAGGCGACAAGGGCGATTTACTCGCTGCTGTCGTGCTAGAAGCTACGCCCAAAAAAGTGCGCGCTGTGCGACGCAATGGCGAGACGCTCGACATCACAGGCGAAGGCTTGCAACCTGTGCAGTCTGGCTTGTCTGACAAAGCGCAACCCAACATCAAATTGCGCCCCGGTGCTTTGATTCGTGTAACCAAAACGCCTAAAAACACTTGGGAAATTACACAACTGCCAGAAGTAGAAGGTGCATTTGTAGCCATTGACCCACGCGACGGTGGCATCCGCGCCTTGGTGGGTGGTTTTGATTTTGAGAAAAACAAATTCAACCATGTCACACAAGCCTGGCGCCAACCCGGATCGAGCTTTAAGCCCTTTATTTATTCAGCAGCGCTTGAAAAAGGATTCACGCCACTGACCGTGATCAACGATGCACCTTTGTTTTTTGATGCGAGCGTGACAGGCGGGCAACCCTGGGAACCTAAAAACTACGACGGCACCTTTGAAGGTCCTATGACCATGCGCCGAGGTCTTGCGAAATCGAAGAACATGATTTCCATCCGTATCTTGCAGTCGGTCGGCGCCCAAAACGCGCAAGACTGGATCACACGATTTGGTTTTGAAGCTGACAAACATCCACCCTATCTCACGATGGCACTAGGTGCAGGATCGGTCACACCGTTACAAATGGTGACGGGGTATTCAGTGTTTGCCAATGGCGGTTATCGCGTGAACCCTTACCTCATCACCAAGGTTACCGACCAAATGGGCAAAGTGTTATCGGAGTTCAAACCACCAGAACTCGACGAATCGATGCGTGCTATTGATGCACGCAATGCCTATGTCATGACCAGCTTGTTACAAGAGGTCACCCGCTCTGGTACTGCAGCACGTGCACCTGTGGTTTTGAAACGCCACGATATTTACGGCAAAACAGGAACGACGAACGACTCTATGGATGCTTGGTTTGCTGGCTATCACACGAGTGTGACCGCAGTGACTTGGATCGGGTATGACACGCCACGCAAACTAGGTGATAGAGAAACAGGTGGCGGTTTGAGTTTGCCAGTCTGGATTAATTACATGCAGCATGCTTTACAAAACGTTCCAGTGTCCGAGCCCATTCCGCCCGCAGGACTGAGCCATGAAAACGGTGACTGGGTATTTATTGAATACAGCAAAGGGGCTGGCGTATCTAGCTTGGGGCTAGACAGCAAGTCAGGCAATAGCGAGTTACCAGCCAACGACGAGAAAAAGAAAATCTTAGATTTGTTTAAAAACTAAGTCTGAGATGTAAAGCGCAAGGGTAGGCCTGTTTGCGCGCAAGCGTCTTGGGTCAATCTCTCAAAAAACTCACCTTGGCCTTTGGTGTCCATCCATTGGCTTCCATCAAAGCGGAAGTGATAGCCCCCTGACTTGGCCGCCAACCAGACTTCATGCAATGGTTTTTGTAAGTTGATGATGATTTGGCTACGGTTGCTAAAGACCAAGGTAATCATGCCGCCAACGCGCTGGTTGTCGATATCTGCGTCGCTGTTGTCGTTCAAATCATCACAGGCTAATTCAACCGCTTTGAGCAATTGTTCAGCGTGGTCTAAGAATTCAAGATCGGTCATTACAATTTGCACCATGGGTATGAAGCAAATGATTCTAGTCAGGGCCCAAGCCCTTAGCGCATGTGTGGCCACACTACTGTGGTCATGCATGCTGATTTCTGGTTGCGGTCAGAAGGGGCCTTTGTTCATGTCGAACGATCCTGACTTCAAAGACCGCGCCACGTTGCCAGAGTTGCTCGTGCGCAAATTGCCTGGGGTGTCGCCTGACAAAAAAATTACCCCGCCTCCCGTTCCTGGTTTGATCACGCCTTTGCCTGTGACGCAAGCTGATGCTGCAGTGGAATCCAATTCGGCACTGTTTCCCGCTATCACCACACCGGTGGCAAGCCCCATATCAGCGCCCAAGAAATGACACATTCCCACTTAGCTGGCTCGCCTTTTGTAGCAAGACAAGGCAATGACTTGTGGATTGAACAAGTCCACCTCTCTGACTTGGCCCAAGCATATGGCACCCCCTTATTCGTTTATTCCAAGGCCGCCATGTTGTCTGCGCTCGCGGCTTACCAACGCGGCTTTGACGGACGCAATGCACGTATTTGCTATGCCATGAAAGCTAATTCTTCCTTGGCGGTGTTACAAGTGTTTGCAAAAGCGGGATGCGGCTTTGACATTGTTTCTGGTGGTGAATTAGCGCGCGTCATTGCCGCTGGTGGCGATCCCACCAAGGTTATTTTTTCAGGCGTCGGTAAAACCCGCGCCGAAATGCAACAAGCCTTGCGTGCCGGTATCGCATGCTTTAACGTAGAAAGCGAAGCAGAACTCGAAGTCTTGAGCGAAGTGGCGCATGCAATGGGCTTGCGCGCGCCAGTGAGCATTCGCGTCAATCCCAATGTGGATGCCAAAACACATCCTTATATTTCCACAGGGCTCAAAGACAACAAGTTTGGTGTCGCGCATGAACGCGCTTTGCAAACTTACCAGCGCGCAGCGCAACTGCAAGGATTGGAAGTTGTGGGCATTGACTGCCATATCGGCTCACAAATTACCGACATCAGCCCCTATCTAGACGCGATGGACCGTGTACTCGATTTGGTAGATGCCATCGAACGCACAGGCATTACCTTAAAACACATTGACTTTGGTGGCGGCTTAGGCATTGACTACAACATGCCTGTTGACAACGAACTGCCGCCGCAAGCAGATGATTTATGGCGCGCACTTTTAGCCAAACTAGATGCGCGCGGCTACGGCCAGCGTCAGCTGATGATCGAACCTGGTCGTTCTTTGGTCGGCAACGCTGGCGTGTGTTTGACCGCGGTTGAATACCTCAAACCTGGTGAGTTGAAAAACTTCTGCATCGTCGATGCCGCAATGAACGATGTCCCTCGCCCTGCGATGTACGAGGCGTTTCACGAAATCACCCCTTTGACCCTGCGCGATACGTCGCGTGTGACGTATGACGTGGTGGGGCCTGTTTGCGAGAGCGGTGACTGGCTAGGCCGTGATCGATCGCTGGCCGTTGAAGCAGGCGATGTGCTCGCTATTTTGTCGACAGGTGCCTATTGCATGGCGATGGCGAGCAACTACAACACCAGAGGTCGTGCAGCTGAAGTGTTGGTAGACGGCAGCAAATGGCATCTCATTCGCCGAAGAGAAACTGCCCAAGATCTAATGGCGTGCGAATCGCTTATTCCAAACACGCCATAACAGCAACGAGGCCAAAATAGCGCCGTACACGACCACTTCTGCAAAATTGCTTTTGCCTGCACGCATCCAATAAAAATGCAGCACTGCCAATACGGCAACACCGTACACAACGCGGTGCAGTAACTGCCACCGTTTACCCTTGAGCCATCGAATCGCTCGGTTGAATGATGTAGCGGCTAGTGGCGTGAGCAATACAAACGCTGTAAACCCCACCAAAATAAAAGGCCGCTTAGCGATATCGATAGCAATATCCATCCACTCAAAGCCCATGTCTAGCCAGCTATAGCAAAGCAGATGTATGGCGGCATAAAAATAAACAAACAAGCCCAACATACGCCGAAACCGCAACAGCTCGGGTAACTTGGTAATGGCCCGTAAAGGGGTGACAGCCAAGGTCAAACACAAAAAGCGCAATGCCAATTCACCTGTTGACCGAATCAAATATTCAGCAGGATTCGCCCCCAACGCATCATTGAAAGCGCCCCACACCAAATAACAAAATGGGGATATGGCAATCGTGAAAATGGCCAACTTGGTAAAGGGCTTACCCAATAAAGATCTGAGCATAGATTGCAAGATGGCGCCCACACTGATGAAGAAATTAGTAGAGCTTCTTCAAATCCATACCTGCGTACATAGACGCCACTTGTGCCTCATAACCATTGAACATTAAAGTCTTGCGTTTTTTGGACAACAAACCGTCTTCACCAATGCGACGCTCGGTGGCTTGGCTCCAGCGCGGATGGTCTACGAGCGGATTGACGTTGGAATAGAAACCATATTCTTGCGGTGCCGCACGACCCCACGAGTTAACAGGTTCTTTTTCTAAAAAGCGAATTTTCACAATGCTCTTCGCGCTTTTAAAACCATACTTCCACGGCACCACCAAACGCAATGGCGCACCATTTTGATTGGGCAAAACTTCGCCGTACATACCAAATGCCATCAAGGTCAGAGGGTGCATGGCTTCATCCATACGCAGACCTTCTACATAGGGCCAATCGAGTACCGATGAACGCACACCGGGCATGGTCTTGGGATCCGCTAGCGTGGTGAATTCCACATACTTGGCATTACCCAAAGGCTCCACGCGCTTGATGATCTCTGACAAGGAATAGCCCACCCACGGAATGACCATCGACCACCCTTCGACACAGCGCAGTCGATAAATGCGCTCTTCCATGGGGCTGAACTTGAGCAAGTCTTCTAGATCGATACGACCAGGCTTCTTCACCAAACCTTCAATCGCTACCGACCAAGGCTTGGTCACCAAACTGTCAGCTTGCAACGCAGGGTAAGACTTCTCTGTGCCAAATTCGTAGTAGTTGTTGTAGGTGGTGGCATCTTTGTATGCGGTGACTTTTTCCATGGTGGTAGCACCACTGACTTTGCTGGTCTGTCCAGTTAATGGACTGGGTTTTTTAGCTTGCGCGAATGCCTCGCGACTCGCCCATGCCGCTAAAGAAGCTCCTGCCACACCGGTTGCCAAACGTTTTAATACCTCTCGGCGTTGTTGGTACACGGCTTGTGGAGTGATGTCACTGCTCACTGGGTGTACAAAGCCAGAAGCATTGCCGATAGAGAACTGATTGCGTCGCATGGTCAAGCCCTTTCCAATATTGGCGCATTGTCGCGCGTTCAGGCAAAAAAAAGCTGGCACTAGGCCAGCTTGTCTTCGATGCAGTAAGGACTTTTAACGCAATCCTGCGATGTAGTCGGCTACAGCTTTGATTTCACGGTCATTCAATTTCGCCGCGACTTGAGACATCTGTGTATTGTTCTTGCGCACACCATCACGGAAGGCGGTAAGTTGGGCCACAGCGTAGTCAGCATGCTGTCCTGCCAAACGTGGGTACTGCGAAGGAATACCTGCACCAGTAGGTGTGTGGCAACCTGAACAGGCGGCGATTTGGCGATCTGCAATGCCACCACGGTAAATACGCTCACCCAAGGTGACTAATTCTTTGTCTTTGGCAAAACCTTTTTTGGCAGTCTTGGTGGCTAACCAAGCTGCGATGTTTTTCATGTCTTGTTCTGACAAAGCAGCAGACATACCCATCATGATGGCATTGGCGCGTTTGCCAGACTTGAATTCTTGCAATTGCTTGACGATGTAGTCAGGATGCTGTTGTGCCAATTTCGGGTTTACCGTCACGGCAGAATTACCATCTGCGCCGTGGCATGCGGCACACACTGCACCGTAGCTGGCTTCACCTTTGGCTAAGTCAGGCTTTGCAGCTGGGGCAGCGGCTTCATTGGCTTGCACAGAAAAAACAGAGGCTACAAGAAGCGTAGCGGTCAACAATGAGGCAAACAGTTTCATAAATAGGCCAGAAAGTAGAAGTAGCAAGATCGGTCAAAAACGCCTTAGATTCTACAATGGCGTATGAATCCCTCCGATCACGCAAAGCACGCCCTAGGTTGGCTGCACACGGCCAGGTTTTTAACCACCGCGCCACAGCTCCACCATTTACCCGCCTACGAGCTGCCTGAAATTGCCTTTGTAGGTCGCTCTAACGCTGGTAAATCCACCTGTATCAACGTCCTGACCCAGCAAAAACGGCTGGCCTACGCATCCAAAACACCTGGTCGCACACAAAACATCAACCTGTTTGCGCTGGGTCGACAAGGCCAGGCAGATGCAGTCTTGGCCGATTTACCGGGTTATGGCTATGCGGCAGTTCCCAAGCAAGACAAGATTCGTTGGCAGCAAGTCATGGCCAATTACTTAACCTCGCGTGAAAACTTGCGCGCCGTGGTGTTGTTATGTGACCCGCGCTTAGGACTGACCGAACTCGATGAAATTTTGTTAGATATATTGCGCCCGCGTGTCGCAGAAGGTCTGAAGTTTTTGGTGTTGCTGACCAAATCCGACAAACTCAACCGCAGTGAAGGCGCCAAGGCTTTGTCTATCGCCAAACTCCAAGCTGGTGGCGGTGAAGTGCGTTTGTTCTCTGCGCTTAAAAAACAAGGCGTCGAAGAAGTCGCTACCACCCTCTACTACTGGATGCATCCATGATTGCTACGGTGTCACATGCCTTGCCTCACGGCATTACCCTGAGTTGCCGTGTGAGCGGCGATGTTGGCCGTCCCGTGCTGATGTTTTTACACGGTTTTCCTGAAGCAGCTTTTGCGTGGGACACCATGCTGGAATACTTTTCTCAAGCTGAGCATGGTGGCTATTTCTGCATTGCGCCCAACTTGCGTGGCTATGAAAACTCCAGCGCACCGAAAGAAGTGGAAGCGTACCGACCCAAGTTTTTGGTGCAAGACATTCTGGCTTTAGTGCAACTAGTCAGTCCCACTGCACCCTTGGCGGGATTGGTTGCCCACGATTGGGGCGGTGCAGTTGCTTGGAATGCCGCCAACCAACATCCTGAATGCATGCGCCGTTTGATGGTCATCAACTCGCCCCATCCAGGTACTTTTTTACGCGAGTTGCAAAACAACCCAGAGCAACAAGCGGCCAGTGCGTATATGAATTTTTTGATTCGACCTGATGCTGAAGAACTTTTAGCGGAGGAAGACTTTCGCCGCTTGTGGGAATTTTTCACCAACATGGGCGCAATCGATGGGCCACATCCTTGGCTCACTGAACCTTTGAAAGCACAGTACCGCGCTGTTTGGCAACAAGGACTCACAGGTCCTTTGAACTATTACCGTGCATCCCCCATGCGACCAGCGCGCGCAGGAGACGCCGCAGCTGCTGGCCTGCATTTACCGCACAGCATGCTCACCGTTCAAGTGCCCACATGCGTGATTTGGGGTATGCAAGACATCGCGCTTCCACCCTGCTTGATTGACGGCCTAGGTGAATTTGTACCCAAGCTCACTTTGCATCGCATCAAAAATGGATCGCACTGGCTGGTACATGAACAACCATTGCGCGTAGCAGGTTTATTAGAGGATTTTTTACGCGATGACAAAGCGGCACGCCCTGTGAATGAACGTACCAAAGTTGTCAGAGCCGTTAGGGCTCCGCGAACACAGCGTTATTGAAGCAACGATTTTGTATTGAAACGTTTTGCTCGAAGTCAGTAAATGGGCGCAGCGCCTTCAGGCCTTGTTTTAAACCGCTTGTGCACCCAAAAATATTGTGCAGGCATCTCTTGAATGTAAGTTTCTAAGCGCTGGTTCATCAAAGTCGTATCTGCGTGGGCATCGTGCGTGGGGAAATCGTCCCACGCTTTGAGCACTTCCACTTCATACCCGCTAGAGGTCATACGCGTCACCACTGGCAACACACGTGTACGCCCAAGTTTGGCGAAACGTGACAAAGAAGGCACGGTGGCAGCAGGCTCTCCAAAAAACGGAACGAAGATAGATTCTTCGGGCCCAAAGTTCATATCTGGCAACAAATACAACCAAGCGTTGTTGCGCAAAGCACTGACGATAGCTTTGACACCGTCTTCGCGTTGGAACAGTTGCGCTTGCCCAAAACGGCTACGCCCTTTCGACATCCAAGCACCTGCGACTGGGTTAGATTGCGGTGTGAATATAGTCGTGAAGTGTTTGGAAATACTCAGAGTCAGCAAGGTCCAACCGACATCCAGTCCGACAAAGTGCGGCGCAAAGATAACGGTAGGTACATCTGCTTTGAGTTCCTCTACAGCACCCGTAAAACGGACACGCGCTTGAATACAAAGTGGACTGCGGTGCCACAACCAACTCCGATCCAGCCAAGCTTGCGCAAAATAGACGAACGCTTGCTTGGCAATCACTGCACGTTGTGACTCAGACTTTTGCGGAAAACACACGCGCAAGTTTTGCAAAACAACATGGCGACGCCAGCGTGCACCCACATACAAAGCCAGTCCCACAAGCTTGCCCAGTGCGCGCAAGACAGATAAGGGCAGATAGCCCAAAAGTTGAAACAGCTTCAATCCGATTTGACTGACCATGCTTAGCTTTCCGCACGTGGTTGCTTGTCGCGGTCATAGGCCCAAAGGTATTGGCCTGGCGCATATCGCACCATGTCTTCCACCGCGCGATTGACAGCGCTAGCTGCTTGTTCGGGCAATACAGAGCCGTCTTTAAATTCAGCGACGTCCATAGGCCGCATATGCAAACAAAAACCTTGGCCAATGGACAAGCGTTCACACCAAGTTTGAATCACTTGCGCGCCAGTTTGTTGCGCGAGTTTGGCCAGCAAAGTCATGGTGTACACATCACGACCAAAGAATGGTGCCCACACACCTTGCCCCATCGGTGGCACTTGGTCGGGCAATATGGCGGTGTAACCGCCAGCGCGCAAGGTACGCATCAAAGTACGCACGCCACTTAACGTGGTGGGGGTTGAATTTAAAAATGGCCGGGTTCTGGCATTCGCCACCAAACTCTCTAACCACGCTTTGCGCGCAGGCCTGAACAACACCACCATATCGCCAAACTCTGGGCCGAATTTTTCTGCAATCGCTTGGGCACCGATTTCCCAACTGCCGATATGGGGCGACAGGATGATCACGCCCTTGCCTGCACGCATGGCCGCTTCAAAGTGCTCTGCACCATCGAACTGCACCAAGCCTTTCAAGGTTTGCGTGTGTGGTCGCATCCACACCCAAGGCAACTCAGACACCACCATGCCCGCAGCAGCAATGGCAGGTCTTGCCAAATGGGAAGGTATGCCTGATGCTTTTACATTCGCCGCAAAAGTATGTCGATAACGCGGCGACACAGACCACACCATCCAACCCAAACAAACACCCAAGCGCTGCATCCACGACAGTGGTACGCGGGCTAGCAGTTGAAAAATTCGGGTCACGGCTGTCATATAATGCAATTGTCGCTGAGTTAAAGAACTACTTGCAGAGCGACAAACACACCCAAGTGTGCGTGCAACAAAAATTTGCACACATCTGCTAAAGCGTTCGCCGAGCTCCCTCAGAGTTGGCAACGCCAACATCAACTGAATGGAGCTTTTTTTATGTCTGCAGACTATCTCTTTACTTCTGAATCCGTCTCAGAAGGCCACCCCGACAAAGTGGCAGATCAAATTTCCGATGCGATTTTGGACGCGATCTTCGCGCAAGACCCACGCAGCCGTGTGGCCGCTGAAACACTGACCAACACAGGTTTGGTGGTGCTTGCTGGCGAGATCACCACCAACGCGCATGTCGACTACATCCAAGTCGCACGTGACACCATCAAACGCATTGGCTATGACAACACCGAATACGGCATTGACTACAAAGGTTGTGCCGTCATGGTCTGCTACGACAAGCAGTCCAACGATATTGCGCAAGGTGTCGACCACGCGTCTGACGACCACTTGAACACAGGTGCTGGCGACCAAGGCTTGATGTTTGGATACGCCTGTAGCGAAACACCTGAGTTAATGCCCGCTCCTATTTACTACGCACACCGTTTAGTAGAACGCCAAGCGCAGTTACGCAAAGACGGTCGCTTGCCTTTCTTGCGTCCTGATGCCAAGAGCCAGGTGACTATGCGTTACGTCAACGGCAAGCCCCACAGCATTGACACCGTAGTGTTGTCGACCCAGCACAGCCCAGACCAGAGCGAAACAGCGACCAAGATGAAGCAAAGTTTCAATGAGGCGATCATTGAAGAACTCATTAAGCCCGTGTTGCCCAAAGAGTGGCTGAAAGACACGAAGTATTTGATCAACCCCACCGGCCGTTTTGTGATCGGTGGGCCACAAGGTGATTGCGGTTTGACAGGTCGCAAAATTATTGTGGACACCTACGGTGGTGCTTGCCCACACGGTGGCGGCGCCTTCTCTGGCAAAGACCCATCTAAGGTTGACCGTTCTGCGGCTTATGCAGCGCGCTATGTCGCCAAGAATATTGTGGCGGCTGGTTTAGCAACGAAGTGTCAGATTCAGTTGGCGTATGCGATTGGTGTGGCACGTCCTATGAACATCACGGTGAACACTGAAGGCACCGGCGTGATCAGCGACGAGAAGATTGCGGCTTTGGTGGCCGAGCATTTTGATTTGCGCCCTAAGGGCATTATTCAAATGCTGGATTTGTTGCGTCCTATTTATAGCAAGACTGCGGCGTATGGCCACTTTGGTCGTGAAGAGCCTGAGTTCACTTGGGAACGTACTGACAAGGCGGCTGCTTTGAAGGCTGCTGCTAAGTAAGTCTTTTTAAACTCCCCTGCTTTGAGCCAAGGGCTAGGGGATACAAATACCGCGACATAAAGCGCAAAGCGCGGAGCGGTATTTGTATCCCCTAGCCCTTGGCTCTTTGGTTATGCGTCTTCGGTTTGATCAACTTTATTCACTTCAGTTGGAACTAAACCACAAAAACTAGCCTACTCCACCGTAACCGACTTAGCCAAATTCCGAGGCTTGTCCACATCCGTCCCTCTCGCACACGCTGTGTGATACGCCAGCAACTGCAGTGGCACCACATGCAAGATGGGCGACAACACGCCATAGTGCTCAGGCATACGAATCACGTGAACGCCTTCGCTGTTTTCAATGCGTGTGTCAGCGTCTGCTAATACGAAAAGTTCTCCGCCACGTGCGCGGACTTCTTGCATATTGCTTTTGAGCTTCTCTAGCAAAGCATCGTTGGGGGCAACAGTGACGACGGGCATGGCACTGGTCACGAGTGCGAGTGGTCCGTGTTTGAGTTCGCCTGCAGCATAGGCTTCTGCATGGATGTAAGTGATCTCTTTGAGTTTCAACGCACCTTCCAAAGCAATGGGGTAATGAGTGCCACGGCCTAAAAATAAGGCGTTTTCTTTAGTGGCAAATTCTTGCGCCCACGCAATCAGCTGCGGCTCCAATGCCAGTACCGCTTGTAATGCGGCAGGCAAATGGCGCATGGCTTTGATATGGTTTGCTTCTTGCGCGCTTGTCAAATGCCCTTTCACTTTTGCCAACGCAAGCGTCAGCAGAAATAGTGCGGCAAGCTGTGTGGTGAATGCTTTGGTAGAGGCCACACCTATCTCAGCACCTGCGCGGGTGACATAAGCCAACGCACATTCACGCACCATGGCGCTGGTCGCGACGTTACAGATGGTCAAGGTGTGCTGTAAGCCAAGGCTTTGTGCGTGTCGCAGTGCGGCCAAGGTGTCAGCGGTTTCACCGCTTTGCGTAATCGTGACCACCAAGGTGCGTGGGTCTGCGACTGATTCACGGTATCGGTATTCGCTAGCGATTTCTACATGGCACGGAATTTTGGCAATGGCTTCTATCCAGTATTGCGCAACACAACCGCTGTAGTAACTGGTGCCACACGCAAGGATAAGCACGCGATCGATGTCTTTGAATGTTTGTGCAGCGTTTTTTCCAAACAACTCGGGAGTGATGCCTTCGACGCCTTCCAGCGTATCGGCAATAGCGCGTGGTTGCTCAAAAATTTCTTTTTGCATGTAATGGCGGTAAGGCCCTAAATCTGCCGCACCGCTGTGTGCATTAACGGTTTTTACGTCGCGTGTCACGGCCTTGTTGTTGCGGTCGTACACCGCGTATTGACCCAATTGCAAGTCAACCACATCGCCTTCTTCTAAATAAACAATTTGATTCGTGACGCCAGCCAAAGCCATCGCATCGCTGGCCAGAAAATTTTCTTCATGCGACTGGCCAACACCCAAGATCAATGGCGAACCTGCGCGTGCACCAACCACGCGGTGCGGTTCGTCTTTGTGGAAAACTGCCAAGGCATAAGCACCATGCAGTTGCGGCAATGCAGCTTGCATCGCCTTTAACAAATCACCCGCGTACAAACTATCGACCAAATGGGCAATCACTTCGGTGTCGGTTTGGCTGACAAACACATAGCCTTTGGCTTGCAATGTGGCGCGCAATTCGTCATGGTTTTCAATGATGCCGTTATGCACCAAGGCTACGCGGCCTTCTGCATCTTTTTGTGTTTGTGCAGGCCCGTGGCTGAAATGGGGATGCGCGTTGTGCACAGCTGGCGCACCATGTGTCGCCCAACGCGTATGTGCGATGCCTGTGCTACCTTCTACCTTGTCAGTAGCGACTTGTTCGATCAATTCAGATACGCGCGCTGTGCTGCGGGCACGTTGTAGCCCACCTGTTGAAGCACCCAAGCTCGCCGCATGTACCGCAACGCCGCAGGAGTCATAACCCCGGTATTCCAATCGCTGTAAGCCTTGGACGAGTATAGAAACAATATTGCGCTTGGAGACCGCGCCGACAATGCCGCACATGGTGGTTCTTTCTTGAAATTATTTACTGGACTTCTGTGGCCGCTTCCAATTCGCCACACTCACCTGCTTGCCGCGTGAAACGCTCAACGCGCCTGGTTCGGTCGATTTGGTAATGGTGGAACCCCCGCCTACCGTGCCACCCGCGCCGATGGTGACGGGCGCCACCAACACACAGTTGCTGCCAATATGCACATCTGCCTCAATGATGGTGCGGTGCTTGTTAGCGCCGTCGTAGTTGGCGGTGATGCTGCCCGCACCATAGTTCACGCGCTCACCCACGGTGGCGTCGCCAAGGTAGGCCAAGTGATTCGCTTTTGCGCCATCGGCCAGTGTGGAATTTTTGATTTCCACAAAGTTGCCTACGTGCACATCGCTACCGAGTTGCGCGCCGGGGCGCAAACGTGCATACGGACCTATGCGTGCGCCTTTGCCCACGGTGACACCTTGCGTCTCACCATCGATATGGGTGAACGGCAGAATAGTCGAACCATCTTCGATGACGCAGTTGGCGATAAAGCAATGTGCACCAATCTGTACGCCAGCACCGAGTTGCACATGGCCTCCAAAAATACAGTTGATGTCTATCGACACATCTTCTTTGCAGGTCAAACTGCCACGCAAGTCAAAACGCGCAGGATCGATGATTCGCACACCTTGCGCCAACAGCGCATGGGCTTGGCGGTTTTGATAAATACGCTCTAACTCTGCGAGTTGCAAAGGCGAATTGATACCCGCCACTTGTGCAGGGTCGGCGATTTTGTGTGCCACTACATTCACGCGATCTGCAACAGCCATCTTGACGACATCTGTCAGATAAAACTCTTTTTGGGCGTTGTCGTTTTTGAGTTGCGGCAACCATTGCTTGAGCCACTTGGCAGGCACAGCCATGATGCCGCTGTAGATTTCTTTGATCTCACGCTGCAGCTCGTTTGCATCTTTGTGCTCCACGATATCGTGCACTTGGTGGTCGAACCCGCGCACGATTCGCCCATAACCCGCGGGGTCTTCAAAGTCGATGGTTAGTAGCGCTAAGTTTTTTCCATCACAGGCTTCGATCAAAGCTTGCAAAGTATCCGCCTGCGTGAGGGGCACATCGCCCGATAACACCACCACGACGCCATCGTCGTCCAACAACGGCAACGCCTGTTGCACAGCATGACCTGTTCCAAGTTGCGGCATTTGCTTGGCAAATTGCAATGCTTTGTTTGGATAGGCCTTTTGTAGAAGAGGCTCTACTACTTCGGCACCGTGGCCGATAATCAAAATCGTGTTGCGCATGTGCAAGGCGTGCGCAGTGTCAATCACGTGCTGGACCAAGGGCTTTCCGGCCAATGGATGCAAAACTTTAGGCATACTGCTCTTCATGCGTGTGCCCTTACCCGCTGCCATGATCACCACATCTAACGCAGTCATGTTCAAGTCCTCTTTGATTTTGCGAATTATCCGCCATGCACTGTGCTTGTTTGGCTTATCCGCAGCGGTGCTTTTGAGCGGATGCAGCACACTCAAATTGGTCTACAACCAAGCCGACGAAGCCATTTATTGGTGGCTAGACAGTTATGTCGACTTAACGGACAAGCAAAAGCCCTTGGTCAAAGACACTTTGCGGCATTTACACCAATGGCATCGACAGACCCAGCTGCCTGAGTACGTCGCTCTCTTAAGAAGAGTACGCGCGATGGCACCCCATGACGTTCAAGCCGAGCAGGTGTGTGCTGTCACGCAAGAGATGCAAAACAGTTTTATCGCTGTTTTGCACCAAATGGAACCCGAAGCGACCAAGCTGATTAGCCAGTTGAGCGACGCGCAGCTGCAACGTATCCGCAAGAAATACGACAAGCTCAATCAGGAATGGCGCCACGACTATATGGACGGTAGCGAAGAAAAACGCATGCGCTATCGCAACAAGCAATTGCTCAATCGCTTGGAAGATTTTTATGGCAACTTAGAAGCCCCACAGCGCGAGGTCGTGCAACAGTGGCTGCAGGCTTCCACTTTCAACCCAGCCACCAGTTTTAAAGAGCGCCAGCGCAGACAAGCTGACGCACTCCAAACATTTACGCGTATCGCCCATGGTGGTGCGCAGTTAAGCAATTCGCCACAACCATCCCCATTACGCGCATGGGTAGAACGCAGTTTTACGCCACCAGAAGAGGCGCTACATGTTTACAGCCAAACCTTGAGACAAGAAAACTGCGAAGGCTTTGCCAAACTTCATAACAGCACGACACGCGCACAGCGCGAGCGTCTGGCAGAGAACCTACTCCAATATGAAAATATTTTTCAAAGCTTGGCGGTGAAGAAGTAGTTCGGTATTACGCCTGTAACGCTGCCCACATTTCTTTGTCGCGCTCTGCCGTCCAAATACGGGGGTTCTTAATGCCCTTGGCTTCGTCATAAGCACGGCTCACATCGAATGGCAAGCAATGCTCGTAGATAAACACATGGCCAAACACGGGGTCCATGCTTTTGCGGGTGAGCTCCATCGAGGCTTTCAAATCCAAACCCTTGGCGGCGGCTTCTTTGCCGCATCTGAATAAAGTTTCGACCCAGCGCTTGGTGTAGTCCAACGCCTTGTTGACGTTGTCATGGCCTTTCATGGCTTCACCACGTCCGGGCACGATGGCCTCTGCGTTCAATGCACGCAAGGCTTCCAAGGTGGCGGGCCATTCTTCGAGCTGGGCGTCGCCGGTGTACACGCCCGCTTCGTACTCGACCAAATCGCCGCTGAACAAAACTTTTTCCGCCTCGACCCACGCAATCGTGTCGCCACGGGTATGGCCTTGGCCAGGGTGCCAAATGTCGACCACCACGCCCCCCAAATCAATACGCAAAGTGCCTTGGCGACCGGGTTTGCCGTCACCCACCACCATGGTGGGCCATGTCAAACCAGGAATGCCTTCCACGCCACGGAATAAACGGGGGAAGCGTTCAATCTCACTTTGCATATCTTGCGCGCCGCGTTCGACGATCAAACTGTGCGTGCCGTGGCTGGCGATGATCTCTGTAGCGCCCTCTGCCGCATAAGCACTCGCGCCCAAAACGCGCACGGCGTGGTAATGGGTCAACAATACATATTTGATGGGTTTGTCGCTAACGGTACGGATTTTCTTGATCAAGTCGCGCGCCATATCGGGCGTTGCCGTGGCATCGCTGACCAAGATGTATTTGTCGCCAATGATCACACCAGAGTTCGGGTCACCTTCGGCGGTATACGCCCAGCAATGCGCGCTGAGTTGCTCAAACTTGATCTGCTTGTCAGTCAAGTCGGCTTGGCTGGCGAAGGCTTTGGTGGTCATTGGGTTCTCCTAACTTTGGCGTTTGCGAAAAAGTGGATTGTCGGTGGTTTTTTAATTAGGTTCTGACCCCAATTAATCCGTTTTCCAGCAAGCGAATGACTTCGTCAGCAAAGGCTTCGTAACTCAATGCCCCAGCTGGACGCAACCATGTGAAGGTCCAGTTGATCATGCCGAAAAGCATCATGGTGATGGCGGTTTGGTTGGTCGCGGTTAGGCGATCGGGGTAAGCGCGTTTTAGGAATCGGGTGAAAGCTGCAACGATGTCGCGTTGGCGGGAAACGATGAGCGTGCGTTGCTCTTCGCCCAAAAACTTGGTGTCGCTCAGCAAGGCCACATGCCTAGTGGCGGATGTTTCGTACTCTTGCAAAAAGCGTTTGATCAAGGCATGCAAACTGGCGCGGTCATCCAAGTTGCCACGCTCTGCTACCGCTTGCGATTCGCCGATGAGCGCCAGCAGGCGCTGGGTGTAGCGGTCGAGTAAGTCAAACAGGATCGCTTCTTTGCTGTCGTAGTAGTGGTAGAGCCGCGCTTTCGATGTTCCGCCGGCTGCGGCAATGGTGTTCATGCTGGTCGCGGGGTAACTGGCATCGGCAAAGCATTGCGCGGCGATGTCTAAGATTTCGTCGCGTCTGAGTTCGTGGCTGGCAGATTTGGGGCGGGCCATTGCGACTTAGCTGATCGGCCACACCACGCCGTTGTCGTTCAGCACAGCGTCTAACGGCACATCGTGGGGTTCTGGCATCAGTTCTGGCAAAAACCCATGGGTATAGCCAAGCCCTACGGTGAAAGGCTTGGGCTGCAAGCTCGCCAAGGTGCGGTCATAAAAACCACCGCCATAGCCGAGGCGGTAACCGCCTGCACCATAGCCCAGACACGGTACAAACAACAGGGTTGGAAAAATGATTTCGGTGTCTTTGGGCTTGGGGATTCCGTAAGCGTCCTCTTCCATCGGACAGCCGGGGTACCAGACATGGAAGGTGAGAGTTTTGTGGGCTTTGTCGACCACGGGCAAGCCAATGCGGCGCAAATGCGGTTGGTCCGACAACTCGCCGTCTTCTTTCCAGCGGTGCAAGGCTGGCAGTGGGTCGAACTCGCCTTTGATCGGCCAATAGGCACCGATGACGGTATCGGGTCTGTCAAACAACCAAATACGCATGACACGTTGCAACATGTCTGATCGCGCCAAGCGGTCGGGCAAATTTAAGCGCTCTTCAATGAGCTGGGTACGTAAGGTTTTTTTGTCCACGGATAATCAAGCAATGGAATACCGAGTCATTGTGTCATTTTTCGTTGGGCTGTTTGTAAGTTTTGCTCTCCAGTTTCCCGCTTTCGGAGCCAGTGTGGTGACCGA
>Ga0228703_1000624_pt1 | contig 24506 bp, 18 predicted proteins | sample McNCre217_Aug_MG_3_FD_178020 | JGI IMG/M metagenome (GOLD analysis project Ga0228703, IMG submission 178020) | Freshwater microbial communities from McNutts Creek, Athens, Georgia, United States - 29-17_Aug_MG | ecosystem: Environmental > Aquatic > Freshwater > Creek | place: USA: Georgia... | reverse complement strand
GTTTCCACGTCGTAGAAGTCAAATTCAAAGGCGGACGTAAAGAATATTTCCGCAATGTAAACAAGTTGGAATTACATACGGGCGATGCTGTCATGATCGAATCAACGACAGGTTTGCACCTAGGTATCGTATCCCTTCAAGGGGAATTAGTCCGTTTGCAATTATTGAAAAAGGGCATCAAAGACGATGATAATTTAAAAACCATTGTACGTGTTGCCAACGACAAGGATCTCGAAAAACACGAGCAAATGATTGCACGTGATATGCCGACGATGTACCGCGGCCGTCAAATCATTAGCGATTTAAAACTTAACATGAAGCTATCCGACGTGGAATTCCAGTCGGACGGCACCAAAGCCGTATTCTATTATTCGTCAGACGATCGCGTAGATTTCCGGGAGTTGATTAAACTCTTGGCGACTGAATTCAAAGTACGGGTGGAAATGAAGCAGATTTCTTTGCGTCAGGAAGCGGGGCGTTTAGGAGGAATCGGGGTTTGTGGACGCGAGTTATGTTGTTCAACTTGGCTAACAGATTTTAAGAATGTAACCACTTCCGCAGCACGCTACCAGAATTTATCACTGAACCCGGTGAAATTGAGTGGACAATGTGGGCGCTTGAAGTGTTGTTTAAATTATGAATTAGAAACATATATGGATGCCTTGAAGGGTATCCCGACGATTGAAGGTCGCTTAAAAACGAAGAAGGGAGATGCGATTTTGCAGAAGACCGACATCTTTAAGCGGATGATGTGGTTTGGCATTGTAGGCGAAGAGGCGATCTGGATTCCGGTTTCTTGTGATCGTGTTGCGGAAATTATTGAGTTAAATAAGAAAGGTATTATTCCTGAGTCCTTCTCAGATTTAAATCCAGATGCACCGGTGGTTGAAAAACCAACGCTATCTGAATTAAACTCAGATTTGGAGCGAATGGATAAGAAATACGGCGGGAAAAAACCGGCGGGGAAATCGGGTAATAACCGAGGTGGGCGCGACCGTTTTGAAAACCGTGGACCTCGTGAAAATCGTGGGCCTAAACCGGAAGGGCGTGATAATCGTGGACCAAGACCTGATAATCGTGGACCGAAAGAAGGTGATGCAAACCGGGGACCTCGACCACAGCAGGAGCGTAAACCACGTCCGGAGCAAGGACCTAAACCGGAAGGTGCGGCGCCTCAAGCAGATGGGGAAAATGCAACGCCAAAACCATTCAAAAAGAAGTTTAAAAAGAAATTTAAACCTCGTCCTCCACGCGAGGGAGGTGCACCTGAAGCCCCTTCAGCATCTTAAACCATGTTTTACAAGCGCATTATATTGTTCCTTACGCTTGGCATGACCGTATCTTGCCAGACCAACACGCTCGTTGACCAAACGGTATCGATGTCGGAAGATGGTTGGCTGCAAAAAAACAAAGTAGAAATACCCTTTGAAATTAGTGACACGACGAAATCGTACGACCTGAATGTCGCGATTCGTCAGTCCAATGATTACCCCTATTACAATTTGTATTTCATCCCGAAGATTATGAATTCAGATGGATTCGTCATCAAGCGAGCTTTTGCGGAAGCCTTTTTTTATGATTCGAAAACAGGCAAACCCAAGGGTACCGGTTTAGGGGACATGTATAGCCACTCCTATTCCATATTTAAAGGTTTGCGATTTTCTCGAGTAGGGAAATACAAAATTAGCTTGGAGCAATTTATGCGTACAGACACCTTGAAAGGCATTGTGTCGGCGGGCGCATCCATCACGGAAACACCGAAAGACGATGGCAAAAATTGATGATATAGATAAACAAATCTTAGCATTCTTGCATGAGGATGCCTTTATGTCGAATAAAGAGATGGCTTCTCGTTTGGGACTAAGTGCCACACCCGTGCATGAGCGGATCAAACGGATGGAGAAGGACGGTGTTATCACAGGATACAAAGCTACGATTAACCCGAATAAACTTGGGAAGTCATTGACTGTATTCTGCGATATTTCCTTAAAAGAACATGCGGCCGAATACCTGAATCAATTTGAGACGGATGTCATGTCGCTCGTGGAGGTTCAAGAATGTTATTGCGTATCGGGTCATAGCGATTTCCTGTTGAAGATTGTGGTTTCCGACATGGATGAATACCGTAATTTTATTCTACACAAATTGGCTAGCATTAAAAATATAGGTAATGCGCAGAGTCATTTCGTCATGAATCAGATCCAAAACGAACAAATTTTACCTTGGTTAACCAATAAACCTACAATTTAGGACAGCTAAATGGTAGCAATTATGTAATTTGATTATTATCCTAAACCGACTATAAAAAACGATGAATAAAGTAAGTAAAACGATCGTCAGTATCGCAATCATTGCCTTGATCTTGGGGCTAGCGTTTTATCCAAAAATCAAACAATCGCTCACCAAGAATCCTGAAGAGGAGGCTAAAAAAGAAAAAGGTGGCCCTGGCGGAAAAGGTGGCGGCAAAACTGCTGTTGTTGTATCCGTGGTCAAATCAACCCGTTTGGATGATATGATTAATTCAACCGGTAGCATCCTTCCCAACGAAGAAGTGGAAATTCGTTCGGAAATCGCTGGCCGAATTATCTTATTGAATATCAAAGAAGGCGATGTGGTTCAAAAAGGTACGGTATTGTTCCGTATCAATGATGACGACTTGCAGGCTCGCTTACGTAAATTAGGGTTCAACAAGAAATTAGCAGAAGACAATGAGGCGCGTCAAAAAATCTTATTGCAGAAAGAAGCTATTTCGCAACGCGAATATGACATTGCGGTCAATACAGTGAATACCATCGAAGCCGACATTGAAGATTTAAAGGCGCAAATTATCAAGACTACCGTTAAAGCTCCTTTTTCAGGAACCATTGGTTTCCGTTACGTGAGTTTAGGAAGTTACATCTCTCCGACGACGAAGATTGCGACCTTAACAAATACCAATCCCGCTAAAATTGAATTCTCGATTCCGGCAAAATATGCTACTGTCATCCGGAAAGGAAGTACGGTCGAATTCCAGACGGAAAATGAGGATAAGACATTTATGGGCAAGGTTTATGCGATAGACCCAAAAATTGATCCCTTAACTCGAACATTGCAAATTCGTGCGTTAGCGCCTAATCCAGGAAATCAATTGGTGCCAGGGGCTTTTGCCAAAGTCAATTTGATCTTAAAATCGAAAGGAAGCGCAATCTTAATTCCAACGGAAGCAGTGATTCCTGAGGCATCTGGAAACAAAGTATTCATCGTGAAACAAGGTAAGTCAGTGCCGGTGAAGGTAAAACTGGGTAACCGTGGCGAGAAAAACGTTGAAATTCTTTCAGGTCTTTCAATTGGTGATACCTTGATTACGAATGGCGTCATTCAAGTGAAACCAGACGGAGAAGTTGAAATCAAAGAAGTCGTAGAATAAACGATTTATGGCATCCATCTATTTTAGTCGGTCCCTATGGGCATACAAATTCCGAAAACTGAGCTATTGGTTCTCGGCCTGTGTGTCCTATGTCCAACTATACCTTAGAATACGGATGCAGCGATTCCAACAACCTGTTATTGGAATCTTATTGACGGAGCATTTAGGAGACATTGTTGCGGCTGAACCTATAATCGGTGAATTGCGACGAATGCATCCAAACGCAAAGATCGTTTGGATTGTAAAGGCAAGCTTCCGAAGTCTTTTGGAAAATCACCCCCAAATTGACGAGGTTATCGAAGAACATTCCGTATTGAATAGTATTTGGTTAACGAAGCGTCACCCATTTACCCATTTCTACAATTTGCATTTGAGCAATTTACGCTTTGATCCTTATTTTAAGCGTGGATTGATGAATAAAAAAGCAGACCAATTGGGCTTGACCATGCACACCTATTACCATCGGGGTAATTTGTTAAAGGGTGTTTTTGACTTATGTGATATCCCCTATTTGGAGTCGAAACAACCTCATTTGTATTTGAGGAATGAAGATTCACTAAAATTACCCCCGAATTATTGGGTGATACATCGGAAATCTAATGGTGCCGACCGTGAGTGGGTCGACGGAAATTGGCAAGCATTAATTGAAAAAATACTAGACCGATACGATGCAATAATTATTGAAATTGGTGTTTCGGATGGCTTAGCGATTCAACATCCCAAATTTTTATCTTTTGTGGGAAAAACGAGCCTCACAAACATGGCGAAGATTATTCAGGGTGCTGATTTTTTTATTGGCATTGATTCAGGGCCAACACATATTGCGAATGCATTTGAGATTCCGGGATTAATTTTACTCGGCAACTATAAAGATTTTAAAAACCACATGCCCTATTCGGGAGCCTATGAAAACGGTCGTGCCAAGATTTACCATTACCCAGATGGCTTGTCGACCGAAATTCCATTGGAAACCGTCTGGGAACTGTTATCCCAATTAAAACCAATTCCCGAAACGCAATTGGCCTAAACCTTTTCAAACTATGGCATCATTATCAGATATTAGCATCAAGCGCCCCGTACTCTCCATCGTTATGTCCGTAACGATTATTGTATTCGGCTTAATTGGATATTCCTACTTAGGTATTCGTGAATATCCTTCCGTGGATCCACCGGTTGTGACGGTTCAAACGAGTTATACGGGAGCTAATGCCGACATCATTGAATCCCAAATCACGGAGCCTTTGGAGGAATCTATCAATGGTATTGCGGGGATTAAAACACTCTCTAGCTCGAGTCGGGATGGCCGTTCAAACATCACCGTTGAGTTCGATTTAGCGGTCAATATCGAAGATGCGGCTAACGACGTACGTGACCGGGTGTCTCGTTCGATGGCTTTATTGCCGAAAGATGTCGATCCGCCGGTCGTTTCGAAAGCGGATGCCGATTCGAACCCGATTTACAACTTAAATATTTACTCCAATACGCGTGATTTATTGAGTTTGAATGAGATTGCCACACGAAACGTGAAGGAAAAGCTTCAAACCATTCCGGGCGTAAGTTCGGTTCAGATGTGGGGGGAGAAGAAATATGCGATGCGTTTACACATTGACCCAGAACGTTTGGCATCTTTCCGCTTAACGGCCCCAGACATCGTAAATGCCTTAACAAAACAGAACATCGAATTGCCATCGGGTAGTATCGAAGGAAATAACACAGAGTTGACGGTTCGAACGCAAGGTCGCATGACTTCGGTGGAGGATTTTAATAATTTGATTATCCGCGAGGAAGGTGATCGCTCCGTGAAATTTTCGGATGTCGGAGAGGCACAACTCGCCCCCGAAAATGAAAAAACATTTTTTAAGCGTGACATGGTACCGATGATTTCGATCGCGGTGATTCCCCAACCGGGTTCTAATCAAATCGAGATTGTCGATCAGATTCATTTAAAAATGAAGCAGATTCAGACGACCATTCCGAGTGATGTCATTCTGAAGGAGGGATTCGATAACACGAAATATGTCCGCAAGTCGATTGAGGAGGTAGAAGAAACGATCTTAACGGCCATTTTATTGGTGACCATCGTCATTTTCCTATTCCTACGTGATTGGCGATCGACCATCATTCCGTTGACAGCAATTCCGGTTTCGTTAATCGGGGTATTTTTCTTTATGTATTTGGCGGGTTTCTCGGTGAACGTATTAACCTTATTGGGAATTGTACTCTCCATTGGTCTTGTGGTGGATGATGCCATTGTGGTATTGGAAAACATCTATACCAAAATCGAGGAAGGCCTAAGCCCTTGGGAAGCAGCTTTGGCAGGTTCCAAGGAAATTTATTTTGCCGTTATTTCGACAACGGTAACCTTGGCTGCGGTATTCTTACCGGTGATTTTCTTACAGGGTATCACAGGCCAATTATTCCGTGAATTTGGTATCGTGGTTGCTGGTTCTGTAATTATTTCGGCCTTTGTTTCCTTGACCTTGACACCGATGTTGAGTTCGAAATTATTGAAAGGAGGCCACAGCAAGCCATGGTTTTACAATGTAACCGAGCCATTCTTTGTTTGGATGACAACGGCCTACGAGAACTCTTTAAACTCGTTCTTAAAGGTTCGTTGGATTGCCTGGGTGGTCATGATCGGACTTGTAGGTGTAATTTATAGTTTATTCAAAACGGGTGCTATTCCATCAGAATTGGCTCCCTTGGAGGACCGAGGTCAGATGCGTGTTAGCGCGACTGCACCAGAAGGTGCCACCTTTGATTACATGTTGAATTTCACGGATGAAATCACCAAATTCATTATGCAGGAAATTCCGGAAAAAGAGCGGAGTGCCATTTATACCATTACATCACCGGGATTTGGTAATGCCGGTTCGAACTCGGGTATGATTCGTATTTTATTGAGTGATACGGCAGCTCGCAGGAGCCAACAAGCAATTGTCGATGCGATTCAACCGAAGGTGAAGAAATTCCCAGGAGCCAAAACAATTGTTATTCAGGAGCCTACCTTGCAAACCGGTCAACGCGGTGGTGGCGGTTTACCCGTAGCCTTTGTGGTTCAGGCACCGAATTTTGAGAAATTGAAAAAAATGATGCCCCAATTTATGGCGAAGGTTCGGGATTCACCGAAGTTTGAAGTTTCCGATATCAACTTGAAATTCACGAAGCCGGAGCTCCGCTTGGAAATTGATCGTGCTAAAGCACAAAACCTAGGTGTATCAATTCAAGATGTAGCGCAAACATTGCAATTGGGACTTTCGGGTCGTCGTTTCGGATATTTCATCATGGATGGAAAGCAATACCAAGTCATTGGTCAGATCAATCGTTCCTTGCGTAATGACGTGAACGATTTGAAATCGCTTTACGTGAAAAATAACCGTGGGGATTTGATTCAATTGGATAACATGGTGAAGATTACGGAGCAGAGTACGCCACCGCAATTATTCCGTTTCAACCGTTATTCAGCGGCTACTGTGACGGCACAAATGGCAAAAGGGGTAACCTTGGGAGAAGCGTTGGATGAGATGGACAAGTTGGCCAAAGAAACCTTCGATGAATCCTTCTCAACAGCCTATGACGGACAAAGTAAGCAATTTAAAGAGTCGAGTTCATCCTTACTATTTGCCTTTGCGCTTGCCATTTTATTGATTTACTTGATTCTATCGGCGCAGTTTGAAAGCTTTATTGATCCATTCATCATCTTGTTTACGGTACCTTTAGCGGTGGCCGGCGCACTGTTATCTCTGTGGGATTTTAGCCAAACGTTGAATATCTTCTCGCAAATTGGAATCATTGTATTGATTGGTTTGGTAACGAAGAATGGTATCCTGATTGTGGAATTCGCCAACCAGAAAAAGGAAAGTGGATTAGCGAAATTAGAGGCTGTAAAAAGTGCGGCAACGGCACGTTTCAGGCCGATTATTATGACATCGCTCTGTACGATCTTAGGTATTTTACCGATTGCCTTGGCATTGGGATCCGGTTCAACGAGCCGTGTTTCGATGGGTATTGCGGTAGTAGGTGGTATGTTATTCTCTACGACCTTAACCTTGTATGTGATTCCGGCGATTTACAGCTACATGTCTAGAAATTTAAAACCTTCACAAGGTGAGTGATGAAATTTGGATGCAACGAGCCCTTGATTTGGCCCAACTGGGTGGAGGGTTCGTTGTTCCTAATCCTTGGGTTGGATGTGTTATCGTACGAGATAACGTAATAATTGGCGAAGGGTATCATGCCCAATATGGCGGTCCACATGCCGAAGTTAATGCCTTCCGTCAAACGGAGGATGCACGTGGCGCGACCGTTTATGTCAGTTTAGAACCCTGCAGTCATACGGGCAAAACACCTCCCTGTGCCGATTTACTGATTAAACACCAAGTTGGCCGAGTTGTCATCTGCAACCTAGATCCCAACCCCTTAGTGGCAGGACAAGGCGTCGTCAAATTACAAGCTGCAGGCATTGAGGTTGAGATTGGAGTTCTAGCAGAAAAAGGGGAATACTTGAATCGGCGATTCTTTCATTTTCACCGACATCAGTGTCCTTACCTAACGGTTAAATTCGCCAGCTCCTCAGATCAATTTATTGCAAAAAAAAATGGGGCTGCAACTCTATTTTCAAATCCCATCAGTCGAGCACTAGTCCACAGATTAAGATCTGAACACCATGCGATTTTAGTGGGAGTAAACACGGTGAATAACGATGACCCAAGTTTAACAACCCGGACATGGCCTGGAAAATCGCCCTTACGATTGATCTTGGATCCACATGGCCGGACGAATCCTAATGCCCTAGTATTAACGGATGGCGAGCCGACCATCCTATTCACTTATGGAATCAATAAATCGGATGGCCATAAAGAATGGGTTGCGTTGGGGGAATCTGATTACTTAGCGGCTTTTATGCGTTATTGCTATGCACAGGGGATTCAATCGATTCTAGTAGAAGGAGGAACCAAAACCATCGAGTCATTGATGGAAAAAATGGAGGTTCAAGAAATCATTCAAATCGAATCGGATATTGAGCTTAAGGAAGGAATTGCTGCGCCAAGACTATCCAAAGAAGTTTTTCAGCCCTATCAAATCGGATCCAATAATCGTTGGAAAAAATATTAGCCGAAGAATATTTGACCGAGTAAATAACAATTGAGGGAAAGAATAACCGCAGAGACAATCCAAGCAAGATTACGCATCCAGGTTGGATTCACAAAAGTTCCCATTCGATCAGGATCACTCGTAAACCAAACCAAAGGGATAACGGCAAAACTTAACTGCATGGACAGGACAACTTGTGAGAAAATCAATAATTCGTTGATGTGAGATTCCCCCCAAATCCATGTGACAAAGAAGGCTGGAACAATAGCAATCATTCGGGTAATCATTCGTCTTAACCAAGGCTTCATCTTCAAATCAATGAATCCCTCCATAACAATCTGACCAGCCAAGGTACCTGTTACCGTTGCATTTTGACCTGAGGCTAAAAGTGCCACAGCAAATAAGATACTCGCCCATTTTGTTCCCATGACAGGGTCAAGTAGAACAAAGGCATCCTGGATATCGGCCACGTCTTGTCGGCCATTCCAATGAAAAGCCGCCGCCGCTAAAATCAAAATACTCGCATTAATAAAAAAGGCAAAGCTGAGGGAAATCGTAGAATCCCAAGTCGCATACTTGATGGCTTTTTTACGGTCGATGTCATTTTGTTCAAAAGCTCGCGTCTGCACAATGCTCGAATGCAGGTATAGATTATGCGGCATAACCGTAGCGCCCAAAATACCAATGGCTACATATAATTGCCGTTCGTCCATGATGATGCTCGAACTAGGGATAAGGCCTTGCAACACATGGGCCACAGCCGGTTGGGCCGCCCACATTTCATAAGCAAAACAGAGCGTGATAACCGCAAGTAAGGCCATCACAATGGATTCGAGCACGCGAAACCCTCTATTTTGAAAATAAAGAATTAAGAAAACATCCAAGATCGTGATGCCGATTCCGGCCAAAATAGGAATCCCAAAGAGCAAATGCAGTGCCAAAGCAGAGCCTATTACCTCCGCTAAATCGCAGGCTGCTATCGCTAACTCACAGATAATCCACAGAAAATAAGCTACAGGTTTTGAGAAAGAATCTCCACAGGCCTGCGCTAAATCACGACCCGTAGCCACTCCCAATTTTAAAGCCAAATGCTGTAAAAGAATGGCAAATAGACTTGATATGAGAATCACGGAAAGTAAGGTGTAGCCAAATTGAGCACCCCCAGCTAAGTCTGTTGCCCAGTTTCCGGGGTCCATGTAACCCACAGCCACCATAAATCCGGGTCCAATAAATGCCCGCAAGTTTCGCCAAAATCCCCCACCTTGAGGCACAGGAATCGAAGCAAAAACTTCGCTTAATGAATTTTCCGGATGTGATTTACGCCAATGCTTGGACATCTTTAAGCTATTTACATCCAAATATACAAGAATTACGGCAATTCAAAAATAATTTTTAGTTGAGCCTAAAAAACTAAATACTCAAATAAATGCTTATTTTTGAGTTCAAAATAATTCAAGATGGCAACATCATTTGCGGAAGAAAACTACCTGAAAATTATCTATCGCCTCTCTGAGGGACATAATGAGGATATCTCGACGAATGCCGTTGCGGAATTAACCCAAACAAAAGCAGCCTCAGTCACAGACATGCTTCGTAAGCTCGCTGATAAAGGCTGGGTCAACTATCAAAAATACCAAGGAGTTCGTTTGAGCCCAGAGGGCGAAAAAATAGCCCTGGAAATCGTGCGTAAACACCGCTTATGGGAGGTATTTCTCGTGGAGAAAATGGGTTTTAATTGGGATGAGGTTCATGAAATCGCGGAGCAATTAGAACACATTGAATCGGAGACATTGATTGACAAGTTAGATGCATTCCTAGAATATCCAAAAACGGATCCTCACGGAGATCCGATACCAAGCAAAAATGGGGTGATGCCGGATTTGGGCTATTTACATTTGGCCGATATCAAGGTGGGAAAAAGCTGCGTGCTCATGGGTGTCGCCAAAGATTCTGCTGTGTTCTTACAATTACTTACGAAGATGAATTTGAGTCTAGGAAGTGCGTTGAATGTGCTCGAAACAAATGAATTTGATCGTTCGATTGCGGTGAGCATCGACGGAAAACCGGCCGTTTTCATCAGTCACGAAGTTGCCAAGAATATTTTGGTCAAATTAGCTCAATAAATCCAAGACTTCATCTTCGCTTAGATTACGCAAGATGCTTTCATCTGAGGTCACCAGCTCATTTGCTAAATCAAGCTTCCGTTGCTGCAACGATAAAATCTTTTCTTCGACGGTTTCCTTACTGATAAACTTATACGTAAATACGGTCTTTTTCTGTCCGATACGGTGCGCGCGGTCGATTGCTTGCGCCTCCGCCGCTGGATTCCACCACGGATCCAATAAGAATACGTAATCAGCCGCTGTCAAGTTTAAACCTACCCCACCCGCTTTCAAGGAAATCAAAAATACGGATTGCCCATCCTCCTTTTGGAAACTTTCCACCTGACCTTTACGGTCCGAAGTACTACCGTCCAAATAGGCATAATCAATTCCCCGTTCATCCAATGCCTTACGGATTAGACCCAAATGCTGAACGAATTGACTAAATATCAACACCTTATGATGTTGCTCTAAGACCGTTTCCAATTTCTCCAATACAGCCTCCATCTTGCCTGATTCTCCTTCGAAGCCTTCTTCACAGAGTGCCGGATGATTCGCTAATTGGCGTAATTTGGTTAGACCTTGAAGTACGGAGAAGCGCGATTTTTGAAGGCCTTCGTCCTTGATTTGCTTCAATAACACATCGCGGTAGAAGGACTTGGTCTTGTCATAGAGGCGTTCTTGTTCCTCCGACATCGCGCAGTAGGTAATCGACTCCATTTTTTCAGGCAAATCGGCCGCTACTTGACGCTTCTCACGACGTAATAAATAAGGTTTGATTAAGAAATAAAGTCGTTTTTTCTGATCGCCATCAGCCTTTTTCTCGATTGGAATTTGGAACTGATCCTTGAAATAGCGCTGGGTTCCCAATAATCCCGTATTCACAAAATTCATTTGTGACCACAAGTCCATGGTTGAGTTTTCCAGCGGAGTTCCCGTCATCACTAAACGGTACTTTGCATTTAATTTCTGAACCGCCTTCGTGATATTTGCCAATGGATTTTTAATCGCTTGCGACTCATCCAAAATCACATAGCTAAACGCTTGTTTCTCAAACCAATCAATATCCGAACGGACCATCCCAAATGAACAAAGTATCAAATCAACCTTGCCAATCTGAGCCTGTAATTTCTCACGTTGAGGCCCGCTATAGACCAAAACACGCAATTGAGGCGTAAATTTTTTGGCCTCCATCTCCCAATTGTACAAGAGGGAAGTGGGCATTACCAACAAAGATGGTGCCGTTTCTCCCTGCTCCTTCAAGCTCTGCAATAAACACAAAGTCTGAACCGTTTTACCAAGACCCATATCATCCGCTAAACAGGCACCTAAGCCTGCAGCTTGGCGTGTCCGCATCCAACGGTAACCTTCCAATTGATACGGCCGAAGCGTTCCTTTGAAATTTTTTGGTACAGGAAACTCTTTGGTCTCAAGTTTGAGATCATTGAGCGTTTTCGTACGCAAATTGGTTTTGACCAATTCTTGGTTTTCCCATTCTTGAATCAACTGAAAATGTTGACGGCGTAAAAACACCCCATCTTCACCCGGACGTGTCTCTGAGAAGTAGAAAAGATCTTGGTAATCGTGAAACCAGTTATCGGGGATAATGGCAATGGAACCATCGGGCAGATGGAATTCCTTTTTCTTTTGTAAAATGAGTTGGCGAATCTTTAAGAAAGGAATCTGAAACGACCCAAACGAAATAATGGCCTGCACATCAAACCAGTCTAATTTCTCGCCAATACGTATCTTGATTTCGGGTTTACCCAGGAAATACCTTGGAGCGGACCCATCCCCCTTGAATTGCACCGAAAATGCTCCTTGATCCAAGTCTTGCTTGTGGGCAGTCAACCATTGAACGGCATCTGACCGGGAAATTGTCGCCCGACCATCCGCTTCCATGGGTAGGCCCATCGATTTAAGCGCTTGAAACGCGCGCTTTTCCTTCGTGAGGGAACGCATGATTTTTTGAAAAGCATAGCTATCGCCTTTCTTTTCGAATAGTACATTCGCCTCCGCGGAGAGTCCATCCCAAGGAAAACGGTTATTCCCATATTGGAATGACAGGACAAACTGCCATCGATCCGCTGCTTCCAACGCTTTTTTAGAACTCAATTTTTCATCTTCATCTAATTTCGGGGTTATTGGCCCGTAAGACAAAAGGTATTGGCAGTTCTTTTCGGTATTGGTAATCTCAAAGCCCTTTGCATGAACGGGGTAGCGGGCTACCATGGCTTTGACGAATTTTCGGAAGTAATCTTCCTCCATGTTTCGAGGAATGACAACAAACTTTTTATTTAAAAAGGCGCGTAACTTCTTACCCTCCAGCTGAGGTTTGAAGTGATATAGCTTTTGATTTAAGAGCATCCAAGCCGGTTCGTCACAAAGAATGAGGGCATCCTTGTATTGAAATTCTAGCTTATTGCCCTTGTATTTAAGCGTTGGGAAATAGTGTGTATTCTCCTCATTCCGCATGAAATGGAATAAAACTTCAACGGCCTCTTCTTGGATTTCAACGGATTGCCGCATCGGGTTGCCGTCATTTCCCATGATAAACAAGGTTTTATCTGGGCAAATCAATTCGAAAATCTGTGAACGGCGTTTTTCCACGACGGCATGAACCGCCTCTTGAATTTCTTTCTCCCCTTTTTCGGCATCGAACGTCTTCAAATAAAACTCCTCCATGGTCTTACGCTTGGAAGTGTTGAATTTCTCGTAAATCGCAGCGGGCTTCATGCCTTCAACCAACTTGACCGCCGCTTCATCGCGCTCATCTAAACTGTGAGCAAACTCATGAAAGTTACGTGTCGTTAATGTTTGATACTCCCATGTCAATTGCCCTTTGTCATTCAACTGAACGACAAAAACCTCAAACAAATAACCGAGGCATTCGTGGGATAACAAGGAATAAACAACCTGAAAAGGTTTGTTTGGGGAGATCTTCATGTAGCTAGTAAGAGCTCGATTTCGCGAGTTCTATGAGTAAAACCTTCAAAAATAAGGTTTTTTTGTGAAATACTACCTAAGATTCAAAAAATTAACGTTAAGCCTTCTTTAGACGTAGGCAAGCCCAATTACGTAAATTCGTTTCCGATTCCAACGCTAATCCCTGTGAGGTAGCCGCTTCCACCAAATACGAAATATCATCCGAATAGAAACCACTTAGTAATAAAGTACCCCCAGAAACAAGTCGAGCAGCATATTCACCAAGCTCGTCCAACAAGATATTTCGATTGATATTGGCTAGTACAACATCATAAGTCGTTGCTGGTTCATTACGAATAGTTCCTTCTTGAAAGGTTACCATCTCGCATCCATTCAATGAGGCATTTTCAATTGAATTCTCCACCGACCAGGGGTCTATGTCGAAACCATGTACTCGGTTAGCGCCTAATTTAATCGCGATGAAAGCTAAGATTCCGGTGCCTGTACCTACGTCAAGGACGGATTTATTCGTTAAATCTATTTCAAACATACCCTGAACCATGAGGGTTGTTGTTTCATGATGTCCCGTACCGAAAGACATTTTGGGATTAATGACGATCTCCATGGCAACCGTCGGGTCGGGTTCATGGAAACTTGCGCGGATATTCACTTGGTCCGAAATGCGAATGGGGTCATAATTCGTTTCCCAAACTGCATTCCAATTTTGCTTTTCGATTTCAGCTTCTTCGACCTCGATGGGACCTAAAAATCGATACCGTTCGATGATTTCAAATGCGGCAGCTTGATCGTAAACGGCGAGCGGACAATAGGCTTGAATGCCGGTGTCCGTATCTTCAAAGATATCGAATCCAATCTCACTCAATTCAGCCATTAAAATATCAGTAATCTCGACGCTTGCCGAAATACATAGTTGCTTTGTAGCCATGGTAAACAGAAATTAGGGAGTAACCGGATTCGGGTCTTTTTTGCCGAAAACAGAGAAATGTATGTAGCGTTTGGGCTGTGTACGAAAATCGATCAACAGCTTATCAAGATCCAATAAAGATTTATTAAGTCCGTTGTACAATGAATCGTTGACCAATAATTTGCCCGCAGTTCCTTGTCCTTGTTCTAGCTTAGTCACAATCTTCTGTAGTGAATTAATCGCTTTACCTGCCTCCTGCAAGGTTTGTCCAATTCGTACGGCTTGTAAGGAATCCGCAACGGTATTGAACTTCGTTAACAAGGGCTTTAGTTGCTTTTCCGTTTCGGTCAAACTTTGCGTCAAGGACTTCATATTCGCCGTAATCTGCTTCACATTCGCTTTATTGTCGGCCACTAACTCCGTCACCGACCCATTGATATTGGTCACCGCCGAATTCGAATTTTTAATCAATTCATTCAAATGAGTTCCTGTATGTTCAAACTTCTTACTGATGGTTCGGAAGGAAATCAACAAAGAATCCGCATTCGATAGGACAGGAAGCGCACGTTCCTTAAGTAAAGCAGAAAGCCCTTTTTCGGTTGTACCGATCAGTGTACTTTCGCTAGGCAATGATCCTTTCCCCAGCAATTCCAAACGCATTACTTTACCTCCAAGCAAGGCCCCATCGGAAAGCACAACCAATGATTTATCTGGAAGGATTAAATCCTTATTGATGCGAAGCGTTACCTTAATTTTATTCCCATCTTCGGGCAACAATTCTACTTTTTTGACTTTACCCACCTCGATTCCATTCAACAGAACCTGATTAGAGGCGGTTAGGCCATCCACATTTTCATAGGTAACGTAATAGATTTTTGAGGAAGAGAAAACATCATTCCCTTTTAAAAAATTAAACCCAAAATACAGGATCAGGAAGGCGATTAATGCCAAAAAACCAACCTTTAATTCGTTGCTTTGAAACATAGTGGGTTTATTTTTCGATTTCTAATTTATACTTTTTGAAGGCCGTCGCAATCGCTTCCGCCACTTCAATTTGTCCTTTTTCTGAGTTCAAATATTCTTCTTCAGTCGGATTGGTTAAAAAACCCGTCTCCACCAGAACACTGGGCATCGCCGTACGCCAAATAACTAAAAAACCCGCTTGCTTAACACCAAAACTTTTACGTTTGAATGTCTTTGAAAATTCATCTTCTACGTTTGAGGCAAACTTAACTGAATTTGCCATGAAGGCACTTTGGTAGTTTGCCATCATGATGTGAGCCAAGGGCGAATTCGGGTCAAATCCATTGTAGGATGTTTGATAATCCTTCTCTTGCAAGATTACGGAGTTTTCACGCTTCGCTACATTTAGATTGCCATCAGTCTTGTGTAAACCCATGGTATAGGTTTCCGTTCCATAAGCAGATTTATTTACGGCAGCATTGCAATGTACAGAAATAAATAGATCCGCTTTGTTGCGATTGGCTATGTCGGCACGCTCAAAAAGTTCAATAAATTCATCCGTTTGGCGTGTGTAAATAATTTTCAGATCGGGATACTCCGCTTTCAATTTTTTCCCTAATTCCAAAATGATTTTCAAGGTTACCTTCCCTTCACGCGCTCCTGTAGGCCCCAAACAACCCGGATCTTTCCCACCATGTCCTGCATCCAAACAAACCGTCTTAATTAGATTCTTTACCGGGCGAGCCGGCTCAATTGTCGGCATCGTTGCCGAAATAATTGACAAGGCAAAACCAAGAACAAAAATAACTCGGATAGATGAAAACATTATTTTTCGGATTATTACACTTAGGTACCAAGCAATGATGTAATTTTGCAAATTCATTGCAAGGACAAATATAATTTTTAAATTCCATTTGATAAAGAAATCCACATATTACCTTTTACTGAGCTGGGCTTTGTTCTGCACATTACCAGAACTGCGGGCACAACGGGTAATCTTGGCGGATTCCACACAAAAATCCTTAGCCAAAACAGATACCGTTGCGAAATCCCAGGATTTACAAACCACGGTATTTTATTCTGCGGTGGACTCCACGGTACTTGATGCCGACAAACAAGTCGTTCATCTTTACGGAAATGCCAAAGTAAAATACGGCGAAATCAGTTTGGAATCGAGTTACATTCGCCTAGATTGGGATAAAAACGAGGTTTATGCAATCGGTCGGTATGACTCAACCAGCCATAAAATGGAGGGTTTGCCTGTGTTTACCCAAGGCTCCGACAAATACGATTCGGATGAAATTCGCTATAATTTTAAAACGAAACGGGCGGCTATTAAAGGAATTGTGACCCAACAGGGCGAGGGATTTGTGCAGGGGAAAACCGTTAAAAAAGACGAGGAAGATAATCTTTACATCCGAAATGCGATCTACACGACTTGTAATTTAAGTCATCCCCATTTTCACATCAAAGCGAGTAAAATCAAGGTTGTTGGCAAAAAAGAAATCATTTCCGGTCCTTTTCACTTTGAATTAAATGACATCCCTTTACCCATCGGACTTCCCTTTGGTTTCTTCCCCTATTCACAACCGAGAGAAGCTGGGAAATCGGGGATACTGGTTCCTACCTATGGCGAGGAACCTACCGGTAGAGGGTTTTACCTGCGAGAGGGAGGTTATTACTGGGCGGCCAGTGAAAATATTGGCATTCGTTTTACGGGCCAAATCTATTCCAAAGGAGGCTGGGGATTGGGAGCAAATTCTCAATATAATAAGCGTTACCGCTATACAGGAAGTTTTAACTTAGCGTTTAATCGCAATTCCAATGGAGATGAATTTAACCCTACGAAACGTACTGATTTCGCTTTACAATGGTCGCATAGTCCAAGAAGTTTAGGCAACTCCAGTTTTTCAGCATCCGTCAATATTGCCTCAAATTCCTACAATCAATACAATAACTTCAACACGCAACAATATCTTTCAAACACGATTGGATCGTCCGTACAGTACACCAAAAACATCGGCCAAACCTTTCGGAGCAGTATCAGTTTACGGATTAATCAAAACACAACCACACGTGTTTTTGATGCAGGCACGGAGTTCAGTTTGGGCTTAAATCAATTTCAACCCTTCAAACGGAAGTCGAGTGTAGGTGATCGATTCATGGACCAGTTTCGGGTAGGATTAGACTTCTCAGGAGGGATTTCAATGACGAACCAAATCTCTGACCCTTATACCCGCTATGAATTTGACGTATATCCAAGAGAAACGAATAGTCAGCGAGGTATTATTCAAAAACCATTTATCCCAACCGGTGCCAATGATTTACCTCCGGGAGTCATCGCCGTTGATGCAAGTACAATTCCCTTGCTATGGGAAAAGGCGCAAACCAAGTTTAATTACAGCATTCCGATTTCACTCCCCAACATCAAGTTGAATCGTTACATCAACGTAACACCAGGCGTATCTTGGTCTGGAAATATGTATACGCGTTCTTACAAGTACACCTACATGAAGTCGGACTCAACGGTGCGAATCGATACGGTTGGTGGATTACCAAAATTCAACTCGCAAATCTCTTTTTCTGCGAGTATGAACACGCGCTTATTCGGTACGGCGCGGTTTAAAAAGGGACGCCTCGAGGCCTTAAGACATACGATGGTTCCTTCCATTAGTGTGAGTTATACACCCGATTATTCAGATCCAACCTACGGTTATTTTCAGGATGTTCGCATTAATAATCGGAAGTTCATCAACGCGGCTGGCGAGGAGCAAATTGGAGATATCCGACGAATCAGTACCTTCGACCCACGTATTTTATCCTATGGAGGAGCCTCCGGGGCCATCAGTTTCGGTATTCAAAATAGCCTAGAAGCCAAGTTGAAAACCAAATCCGATACCGCCACCAAGCAAAATGAAAAGTTAAGCTTGATTGATAACTTTGGAATTAATGGTTCCTACAATTTCTTAGCCAAAGAATATCCCTTATCGAATATTGGATTTACGGCAAATTCGAGGGTAAAAGAATTTGACATCAACATTGGCGGTAGCTTAGACCCATACTCCTACGTGCAGGATAAGGCATTTTTTGATATGGGTCGACGTACAAATGAATACATGTTCAGTAAGGGAGAAGGACTAGGCCGATTGCAATCATTTAACCTTTCGATCGGAAGACGCTTTGCCCCAAGCACGGCGAAAAAGCCCAAGACGAGTGAGCTCGGGTCTGAGGCTCAATTGAAACAAATTAATCGAAATATGGATGATTATGTCGATTGGAATGTGCCTTGGACATTTTCATTCTCTTACCAGTTTAGTTACAATCGCATGGGCCTAGCCGATCCGCAGAAAATTAGCGGATTAACCTTTCAAGGGGATGTCAGTTTGAGCGAGAAATGGAAGTTTTCGGTAAGTTCGGGTTATGACTTTAAATACAGTGGTCTGACATACACGAATATGTCCGTTCACCGCGATTTACACTGCTGGGAAATGAACTTTAACTGGACCCCGATTGCGAGTCCATTCTTTGGCAGAGCGAGTAACTACTCGTTCGATTTACGTGTAAAATCAAGTTTGTTGCAAGACTTGAAAATCTCCCGACGTAGAAGTTTCTACGACAAGGGAGGCTTCTAATTCAACTTATCCTTAAAGGCCTTCAGGAATTTATCCATCTTAGGCTTGATGACAATTTGACAATAAGGCTCCGTGCCGTTTTGATTGTAGTAATCTTGGTGGTAATCTTCCGCGGGATAAAAGGCACTCGCTGTAGTTACCACCGTCACAATCGGATTTGGGAAAACCTTCTTCGCATTTAAGTTGGCCTTCCATTCCTGTGCAGCTTTCAGTTGCGCCTCCGAATGCGCAAAGATGGCGGAGCGATATTGCGTGCCGACATCAGCACCTTGTCGATTGAGTGTTGTGGGATCGTGGGTTTGCCAGAAAACTTCAAGTAAGGTTTCGAAGGAAATTACTTGAGGGTCATAGGTAACTTGGCAAACTTCGGCATGACCGGTGAGGCCTGAACAAACTTCCCGATACGTAGGGTTTTTTAATTGACCACCCATATAACCTGAGGTTACGGAATGAACTCCTTTGAGACGCTGATAAACGGCTTCTACGCACCAGAAGCAACCGGCACCGAAAGTAATTGTATCTAATTTTGCTGTATTCATGGCTTGTTGGGTTTGAGCAGATTTGGTCGAACTTCCGCAGGAAATGTGCGTGAGCACCATGGAAATAAGACCAATCAGAGCAATATTTTTGAGCAGCTTATTCATTTCATTTTAAATTTAGGTAGTTTTGCGCTCCGTTTTACTTGGGTATAACGACAAGAACACATGAAAGGTTTTGAACAATCCATCGAGAAAACTTGGACTGCTGCATGGCAAGATAGCCGATTTCGTTGGCAATTGATAGCTGCCATCGGTGTATTTGCTATTTTCCCCTGGAAAGCAGATGACTATTTCCAATGGATTCAACTTCGAGAGGGTCAAGTTCTGCGGGACATCGTCCTTGAGAAAATCCCTGCGTACAATGTATCCATCCCCATTTTTGCAATCATTTACGTAAGTGTTATCTACTTGTTGATTCGAATTATTCGCCGGCCTAAGCACTTTTTATGGTTTGCATGGGCCTTTAATTTGGAAACGATCCTCCGATTTATTTGCATCTATGGGGTGGCATTAAACCCACCATTACGTTTAGTAGATTTACACGACCCTATTGCGGAACTGTTTATTTATGGGGAAAATATGGCTATCACAAAGGACCTATTCTTTTCCGGCCATACGGCTACCATGGTCTTTGTATGTTACTTTTTGCCAACAAAATTAGAAAGAGGAATCGCCTTGGGCTTGACGTTAATTTTGGTGAGTTTATTACTCGTCCAACATGTCCATTATAGTCTCGATATAGTAGCGGCCCCTGTGGCCACTTGGATGTCCATTCAAATAGCGAAACGTTTGATTTCCTAACGAGATCGCTTGGATGAATAAGACTTCGCGTCTAATTTTTCGAAAACAGAATTATTCGATTTATATTCCGGAATGACATCTTTGATTTTTCCAACGATGTCATTGCTATCCCCTTCTTCCAGCAATCTCAGAATTTCTTGAATCTGCGTCTCCATGAAGGCAAAACTTGGTGAATTTACCTTGGCCTTTAGGATTTTAGGATGATGCGTAGGTAGCGTATTTTCATCATTGTTGAGTAGCTCTTCGTACAATTTCTCTCCGGGGCGCAAACCGGTAAATTTGATCTCAATATCTCGCTCTACGCGCAATCCACTCAGCGTGATCATCTTTTTTGCCAGGTTGACGATCTTAACTGATTCGCCCATATCAAATACGAAGACCTCGCCACCATCACCCATTGTTGCGGCCTCTAAAACAAGTTCACAAGCTTCTGGGATGGTCATGAAATATCGCGTGATTTCAGGATGAGTTACTGTCACTGGGCCACCGCGCTCAATCTGTTTTTTGAACAAAGGAATAACGGAACCACTTGACCCTAATACATTGCCAAAACGCGTGGCTATAAACTTGGTATAAACCCCTTCGATGCCGTTCAAGGATTGTGTGTACATTTCTGCGAAACGTTTCGTCGCACCCATGACATTCGTCGGATTCACTGCTTTATCCGTTGAAACCATGATAAACTTATCCACACCGTGGTCTACCGCCAAATCTGCCAAAGTTTGTGTACCCAAAATATTAACCTTTACGGCCTCGTAGGCATTTTTTTCCATGAGCGGCACATGTTTGTAGGCAGCGGCATGGAAAACTAATGAAGGTTTATGGGTCCGAAAAATAGCGGCTAAGCGATTCTTATCTGTTACGTCCGCAATCTTTACCACAAGTTCTGTATTGGTCGGAATAAGACTTGAAAGCTCGTATTCTAAGTCAAAAAGCCCCGATTCCGACTGATCAACTAGAATAATTTTAGAAGGGAAATAGGCGATTAATTGACGAACGATTTCACTACCAATGGACCCGGCAGCGCCTGTAACCATGACAGACTTGGAATTAATCTCCTGGCTGATTTGTTGGTTATTCATTTGAATCTCCTCCCGGCCCAACAAGTCTTCAATTTTGACGTTATGAATTTGATTTAAGGCAAACTCTCCATTCACCCACTTGTCGACCGGGGGAAGAATTTTAACCACGACACCTCGGTCTAAGAAAACCTCCGAGATTTTTCTTTTTGCCTGAAGACCAATGTTGTTAATCGCCATGATGACCTGCAAGCCTTCGTATTGATTAACAAATTTATCCATCGCCTCCGATAAACTAAAGACCCGAATTCCCTCAATCGTCTTGTCGATTTTTGAGGAATTATCATCGATAAATCCTAGAACTTGGTAATTAACTCCCCGATCATTTTGAATGACGTTTTTTGTCAACATCCCTGAATAACCTGCGCCATAGATTAGCACACCTACCGCAGGTTTAAATTCGTTGATAAAAGATTCGTAGAATGATTTTACAAAGAAGCGAAGCGTCACCATCAAGAATAAGCAAATGAAAAAATCAATCGCTAAAATTGACAATGGCACATAGAAAAATGTATTAATGCCTGAATAATAACGTAAGCCTAAGGAGAATAATCCGGCAATTAAGGTGCCTGAGAAAACGGCTTTTAAAATTAATACGGCATCTTCGATACTCGTATGGCGAATAATCCCCGTGTAGGATTTAAACCACAAAAAAACGAGGAGTCGAATCGTAAATAAAAAAACAAAATGGAATTGAAAACCGTATAAATCAATCTCGTTATAATGGAAATTCATCCGCAACAGTGTAGCTAACGAGAAGGAGAACATCACAATCATTAAATCGATTGTTAGCACAAGCCATCTGGATAGAAAGCGATTTGAATATTTCCGTATGAGAATTGATTGCGTCATGAACTAAACGAGTTAACACCCAAATACAAATTTAAAAATAAATGACGCTAAAATGCATGATAATTACTAAATGGTCAATTATTCTAGTGAATACTTTGTAAGCATATCCCGAATCACTTGAGGTTCATTCCACATCAATACATCTAACATGGATAAGCCCGAGATAAATGCTGGCACATTCGCTTGGGAATAAGCAGGTAATTCAGGCTTAATAAAAAACAAGTCCACGCCTTCGCCTGCAAAAAAATCCTTTTGATACAAGCTCTGCCCATTTAAGGCATTGATGTAAGTTAAGGACCCCAATTGTTTCGTTAGGTGAATGAGGCGCTCCGCCCGTCCGTCTGCTTGATTATTCGGCATTTCCGAACTGTAATGAAAACGTTTTTCTAGGCCAAGATATTGCCAGACCAACTGAATACTTTCGCCAGCTAAGACCGCCATACTTTCAGGCCTTTCATCCATTAAACCTTCTAGCAAAGGCCTCAAATTGGCATATTGGGGTGCTTTTTTGTAGGCAGATTCCAATTGGGCTAAAAACTTTCCGGGAAAGTCGGCACCCCAAGAAATCTGAGATTCACGAATCGTTTTATTTTGGCTTTGCTTTTCGAGCGGAATCGTAAACAAAAATTCACGGCCCTGTAGCAAAATTCGATTTCGATTTATCCAGCCCTTTTTAATGAACATGACATCATCATAGAACACAAAATCATCGACCGCTTGGACTAATTGAAAATAGCCCAAATAGGGGAAAAAATAGGGTTGCATGATGGCTACTGACATGTCGACTTAATTAAATCCAGGAGCAGTCAAGGTTACAATTTGATCCGATTTCATGACCATTACTTTCTCATTTGGCAAATTAGTCATATAGCCGATGGCCGTAACGTCCGCAATCTTCTCCACTTTTTCAAAGTCGGCCTGCGAAACCGTAAACACCAACTCATAATCCTCGCCTCCATTCAACGCCGCGGTCAGCGGACTCAGATTAAATTCCGTTGCCGCTAAATATGTCTCATCATCAATCGGAATGTTCTTCTCAAAAATACGAGCACCCGTACCGGATGCCTCGCAGAGATGAAGAATTTCAGCGGCTAACCCATCTGAACTATCAATCATGGCGGTCGGAACGACTCCCAATTCTTTTAATTCGTGAATGATGTCAAAACGAGCACTCGGCTTTAACTGACGTAAAACCACATAACTCTTATTATCCAATTCAGGCTGCATGTCCGGATTCGCTAAAAAAACCTGCTTTTCGCGTTCCAAAGATTGTAAACCTAATAAGGCTCCCCCAAAATCCCCACTTACACAAATGACATCATTGGGTTGTGCTTTCGATCGGGTAACCACTTGCGTGGAATCAACTACCCCCAGCGCAGTGACCGATATGATAAGTCCTTGAGGTGATGCCGTGGTATCGCCTCCGACTAAATCCATTTGATAATCCTCGCAAGCCGCTTTGATTCCGGCATATAGTTCATCGACAGCCTCCACCGAGAAACGGTTGCTGAGGCCAATGCTGACCATTAGCTGTGTTGGAATGGCATTCATCGCTGCGATATCGGATACGGCCACAGTGACTAATTTATATCCCAAATGCTGGAGGGGCGTGTAAGATAAATCAAAATGAACTCCTTCGATGAGAAGTTCTGTGGAGCTGACGGTTAACTGATTCGAGGCGTCCAACAACGCCGCATCATCACCAATTCCTAATTTAGTCCAACCCTGATGCTCGGCAAAAGGCGTTGCAAGACGCTTAATTAGGCCAAATTCTCCGAGGGTACCTATTTCTGTTCTCTTTTCCATATAAAAAAAAAGCCGCCTCGCGAGACGGCTCTATCAATAAATTCTAGTTTATGGGTTAACTAAAGACAAGCTAACCTTTTTATTGCTCGCTTTAATGTAGGTCGTCGATGTTTCCAAACTTAATGCAGATGCAGATGGTGTCCCTACGATCGTAAACTCTAAGGTTCCATTTGTTCCTGAAGGAGCTCCCTCCGAGCTAGTTAAGCCATTTAACGTAATCTTCTTATTATCAGTGGACAACGTATAAGTACCCGTAAATTTGCGCCCATCAAATTCGGTTAATGAGGCTGCGGTCGTACTCGATAAATCCAACTTGAATTGTGAATATCCAGATACTAGATTTGTGGTGGCGCCTTTTGAATATTGAGCAACACCGTCCCAA
>Ga0228703_1000621_pt1 | contig 24579 bp, 24 predicted proteins | sample McNCre217_Aug_MG_3_FD_178020 | JGI IMG/M metagenome (GOLD analysis project Ga0228703, IMG submission 178020) | Freshwater microbial communities from McNutts Creek, Athens, Georgia, United States - 29-17_Aug_MG | ecosystem: Environmental > Aquatic > Freshwater > Creek | place: USA: Georgia... | reverse complement strand
TCAAACCTCCCTTTCCTGCCGTGACAACCACTTCCCAAAGTGTGTATGTAACGGGGAAAAATCCTTCCGAGCACGGCATTGTAGGTAATGGCTGGTATGATAAGACTGACTCTGAAGTGAAATTTTGGAAACAATCCAATCCCTTAGTAGGTGCGGAAAAAATCTGGGAGGCGGCGAAGAAAAAGAATCCCGATTTCACCTGTGCTAAAATGTTTTGGTGGTACAATATGTATTCATCGGCGGATTATTCTGTCACTCCACGCCCCCAATACCATTCAGACGGCGTAAAAGCACCAGATTGCTATTCGCATCCAGCAAGCTTACGGGATGAATTGCAAGCGAAGCTAGGTACTTTTCCTTTGTTTCATTTTTGGGGGCCTAACGCGAATATCAAGTCCACCCAGTGGATTGCAGATGCCTCCATCTACGTAGATGAAAAATACGATCCTACCCTGAACTTAATTTACCTTCCACATTTAGACTATTGTCTACAGAAGTTAGGAGTAGATTTACCGGCGATTGCTAAAGAATTGAAAGAAATTGATCAGGTATTAGAACAACTGATTACTCATTTCGAAGCCAAAAACGCGGAGATTATTTTACTCTCTGAATATGGAATTAATGATGTGAATACCCCGATTCATTTGAATCGCATCTTGCGTGAGGCTGGAAAGATCGCCATTCGTGAAGAACAAGGATTGGAATTACTCGATCCTGGTGCTAGCGAAGCCTTTGCGGTTTCGGATCACCAAATCGCACACATATACTGTAAGAACACAGCTGAAATAAGAGCCATTTTCGAAAAGGTCCCAGGTATTGCTAAAATCCTCAGTGGAAATGAATTAGAAGACTACCAAATTGCACACGAGCGTTGTGGTGATCTCGTTTTGGTCGCAGATTCTGACAAGTGGTTTACCTATTATTATTGGTTAGATGATGCGAAAGCACCGGACTTCGCCCGCTGTGTTGATATCTTTAAAAAACCAGGTTACGACCCAGCCGAAATGTTCATGGATCCCAAAAATCCCTTCATAAAGCTCAGAGCAGCCTATAAATTAGCGCGCAAGTTTTTGGGATTCCGTTACCGAATGGATGTGATTCCGCTAGATGCTAGCCTCGTAAAAGGATCACATGGAAGTCCCTTCTGTGATGAAACATACTATCCTGTTTTTATTTCGTCGCAAAATTGTCCGCAGCAGATACCAGCAACAGAAGTATATCAATATATTTGGGAAACTATTTTTCCAACATAACATGAAAAAGATTAGCACAATTTTTGCCTTCGTTGTAGCAATGATGGCATTCAGCAACCAAATCCACGCGCAAGGTATGGATCCTCAAGCCATGGTTCAACGTCAAGTTGATCGCATGACAACTGAATTAAGTTTATCAAAAGACCAAGTAACCAAAGTAGAACCTTTGATTGCTGCTCGCATGAAAAAAATGATGGAGTTGCGCGAGCAAGGAATGGAAAGAGAAGAGATGATGGTAGAAATGAAGAAAGTGAATGATGCTCAAGCTGAGCAATTCAAAACGATCCTTACGCCAGAACAACAAGAAAAATACAAAACGATGCAAAGTCAAATGCGTCAAGGTGGCCCTCCAAGAAATGAATAAAAATAAAAAAAGCTCCTCAAATTGAGGAGCTTTTTTTTATTTACCTAATACGATATTCACAATTCGTTTAGGAACGACAATGACTTTCGAAGGACTCTTGCCCTCCAAATGTTTTGTTACCTGTTCATTCGCTAGCACTGCTGCCTCAATCTCTGCTGGAGTGGCAGATACAGGGAAAGCTAATGTTAACTTTACCTTTCCGTTGAATGAGATCGGGTAATTAAAATCATTTTCTTCTAGGTATGCGGCGTTAAATACTGGGAATGTCGCATAAGATAGGCTTCCCTCCTGCTCACCTAAAGCTACCCACAATTCTTCTGCTATGTGCGGTGCATACGGAGACAACAAGATCACTAATTCACGTAAAACGGATTTTTTATGGCATTTTAATGTCCCTAAATCATTCACACAAATCATTAAAGTCGAAACCACGGTATTGAAAGAGAAGCGATCTAAATCGTCTTGTACTTTGCGAATCGCTGTGTGCAATACCTTCAACTCTTCAGGTGTGGCAGCTGCGTCTACTAATTTGGAGGTATTCGTATTGTCATCAAAGAATAATCGCCATACTTTACGCAAGAAATTATGGGACCCTGAAATGCTATTCGTATTCCAAGGCTTAAATTGCTCTAAAGGACCTAAAAACATTTCGTAGACCCGAAGGGTATCTGCCCCATATTTGGCAATTAAATCATCCGGATTAACGACGTTAAACTTCGATTTCGACATCTTTTCCACTTCCCAACCGCACACATATTTGCCGTCCTCCAGGATAAATGCTGCATCTGCAGGCACATCGTTACGCGACTTTTTGAAAGCCTCCACGTCTAGTACATCGTTTTCTACGATATTCACATCCACATGCAGTGCTACCACCTCATACTGATCTTTTAAACCATGTGAAACGAAGGTAACTTTATCCGCCTCTTTCAAACGGTAAACAAAGTTCGAACGGCCTTGAATCATCCCTTGATTAATCAATTTTTTGGCAAATTCTTCTTCTGGCACATAGCCTAAATCTTTCAAGAATTTATTCCAAAAACGAGAATACAACAAGTGACCCGTTGCGTGTTCTGAACCACCAATGTATAAATCCACCGCTTTCCAATAGTTAATTGCCTCTTTCGAAGCAAATTCTCTGGAATTCGTGGCATCCATATAACGATACCAATACCAAGATGAACCAGCCCAACCTGGCATGGTAGACCATTCATAATCGTATTGGCCTTTGTATTTCCAATCTGCCGCAGCACGCCCTAAAGGAGGTTCGCCCGTTTCTGTAGGCAAGTATTTATCAATTTTAGGTAGTTCTAAAGGTAATTCAGATTCATCGATCAAATAAGGTAATAAATCACCTGATGCAGAAGGCTTAAAATACACAGGAACAGGTTCTCCCCAATAGCGTTGACGACTAAATACCGCATTACGCATTCTGTATTGGACTTTTCCTTTTCCGATTCCATGGGATTCTAACCAAGCCACTAAGGTATCAGTCGCTTCTTTATAGCCCATTCCATTAATCATGCCTGAATGAATGTATTTTCCCTCTTTTGTATTATCTGCTTGTTTTTCAATGTCTTTTTGGGCATCCAAAATCGCTGGGATAGGCAAATCAAAATGCTTTGCAAAATTCCAATCCCTTTGATCACCTGATGGTACACCCATCACAGCTCCCGTACCATAACCGGCTAATACATAGTCCGCTAAGAATAAAGGAACTCGTTCTTGATTCAAGGGATTAATGACATAGGTTCCCGTAAATACACCTGAAACAGTTTTCACTTCGGAAACGCGGTCAAGTTCAGAACGGGTTTTGGCCCAATTCACATAGGCCTCTACCGCTTCTTTTTGAGCTGGAGTTGTTAATTCTTCCACCCATTCGTGCTCCGGCGCTAATACCATAAAGGAAACACCATAAATGGTATCAACGCGCGTCGTAAATACTTTTATCTTTTTATCAGAGACATTTTCAATGGCGAACTCCACATCCGTCCCCACTGATTTTCCAATCCAATTGCGCTGTTGTTCCTTCAAAGAATCCGCCCAATCCACTTCTTCCAATCCGCGTAATAAACGATCTGCATACGCCGTAATGCGCATCGACCATTGACGCATCTTTTTCTGCTCCACGGGATAACCACCACGCTCAGAAAAACCATCTTTTACTTCGTCATTCGCTAAAACCGTACCTAATTGAGGACACCAGTTAACGACTGAATCATCTAAATAAGCTAATCGAAAACTCAATAAGTAGGCATATTGCTCTTCATCGGACATGGCCTTCCATTGCGTAGCAGAGATTCGCTCGACCTCTTCATCACAAACGGCTTTTAAACCGATCGAGCCATTGGACGATAAAATAGTCTTCAATGTTTCAATTGATTCTGCTTTATCGGATTCTTGGTTGTACCAAGAATTGAATAATTGCATAAAAATCCACTGCGTCCACTTGTAATAGGAAGCATCCGATGTCCTAACTTCTCTTGACCAATCAAAAGAGAAGCCCATATTCTTTAATTGCTCGATGTAGCGCGCAATATTTTGTTCTGTTGTAATGGCAGGATGCTGACCCGTTTGGATCGCATATTGTTCTGCCGGTAGGCCAAAAGAGTCAAAACCCATCGGGTGCAACACTTCATAACCTTGCAAGCGCTTGTAGCGGGCCATAATATCAGAGGCAATATAACCTAGCGGATGGCCCACGTGCAATCCTGCCCCCGACGGATACGGAAACATATCCAACACATAATATTTAGACTTCGCTGGATTTACCTGAGCTTGGAATGTTTTATTGGCTTCCCAAAACGATTGCCAAGCTTTTTCGATCTCTCTAAACTGATACTCTGTACGCATAAAATGTTTTTATTGTAAAAGGAGATGCAAATTACGGCTTTTTTATGAAAAAATATTTACTCTACTTTGTTGGTAGATTAAGTAAAGTCTATTAGCTTTGTAGGGAATTAAGCCCTTATGACACCCAAAAGTAATTTTCCTAGCTTATTAAAAGCCATCCAAATCATTTGGAAACGTGAACGAAGCATCACAGAAGTCATTATTCACATCAGCAATGCGCTGGCATTAATGATTGTGGGACATCTTTTGTTCACTTATTTAACGGCAGAAAAAGTGATCGCTGTTTTCAATACCGTCGATTCCTCCATTTTATATTATGTATTAGGGGGCTTTATCGCCCAAATGATTGACGGAGCATTAGGAATGGCTTACGGCGTTACGGCAACGACCTTCTTATTATCTGTGGGCATCACCCCGGCGGCGGCATCAGCCAGTGTACACGCATCAGAAGTGTTTACATCGGGAGTTTCGGGATACATGCACTTGAAGTTTGGGAATGTGAATTCCAAATTATTTAAAACCTTAGTTATTCCGGGTGTCATCGGTGCCATTTTAGGAGCCTATGTATTATCTAGCCTAGAAGAATATGCCGGCTATATCAAACCGATTGTATCCATTTATACTTTATTTTTAGGTGCTATTATCATTCGCAAAGCGCTCATTAAACGCCAAGAAAAGCGTCAACTGAAAAAAGTAGGTTGGCTGGCTTTATTTGGAGGATATTTAGATTCCATTGGAGGCGGCGGCTGGGGACCTATCGTCTCCTCCACTTTAATCGCTTCAGGTCGTCATCCCAAATACACCATTGGAAGTGTTAATCTAACCGAGTTCTTTGTTTCCTTGGCTTCTTCCATCACATTCTTCACGGTTATAGGCTTAGGCTATTGGGATGTAATCATCGGATTAATTCTAGGTGGTGTGATTGCGGCACCAATTGCGGCTCGTTTGGCTAATAAATTACCGGTGAAATCGATGATGATCCTAGTAGGTATCGTCATTATCATCGTCAGTCTACGCCAGATTATCTTAGGGGTTCCAAAATTTTTGTAGATATTTGCAGTCAATTGTCATAATAGGCTAATGATTGTCAACACACAAACTCTTTTAGACACGTTTTTATCCTCTACCGGTGTGTCTACCGATACCCGAAAAATTCAAGCAGGAAATCTATTTTTTGCCTTGAAGGGGCCTAATTTCAATGCGAATGCCCTGGCTGCGGAAGCATTAGAAAAAGGTGCCCAATATGCAATCATTGATGATGCTGATTATTTAGCGGGAGAACGCACGCTGTTAGTAGAAGATGGATTATCGGCATTGCAAGCTTTAGCTACTGCATATCGCCAAACCTTAACGATTCCTATTATAGGTTTAACGGGATCCAATGGCAAGACCACGACGAAAGAATTAATTTTTTCTGTTTTATCCCAAAAATACCATTGCTTTGCCACATCTGGCAACCTCAACAACCATATTGGTGTTCCCCTTTCTGTTCTTTCGATAAAGAAGGAACATGAAATAGCGGTCATTGAAATGGGGGCTAATAAGCAAGGTGACATCAAAGAGCTCGTCGAAATTGCACAACCTACCCATGGCTTGATCACCAACATTGGAAAAGCCCATTTAGAAGGTTTTGGAGGTATTGAGGGTGTTCGCAAAGGGAAAGGAGAACTATTTGACTTTTTACAAACAACTGGGGGGATTAGTTTTCTTCCGGAGTTAGCAGGTCCAGTTCAGGAAATATTTCAAGAAAGGGGCATGAAGAATGCGGTTTACACGAACGCAGCTTTGCCCACTACTTTGGTAGAAGCCAAACCCATGGTACGCTATGCGATAGCATCTGGTGAAATCATTGATTCTCATCTTCCAGGGATTTATAATTTTGAAAATATCCAAATGGCCATCGCGGTGGGAAAATTCTTTCAATTAAGCGATGAGCAATGTAATACGGGCATTAGCACCTATATTCCGAATAACCACCGTTCGCAATTCATCAAAATAGGATCAAACCAAGTTTTGATGGATGCATACAACGCTAATCCTTCCTCTATGTCAGCGGCCATTTCCCATTTCGCTGAAACAGAAGGCAAGCCTAAAATCGTCATTTTAGGTGACATGTTTGAGTTAGGAGAATCCTCTGCCATGGAGCATGCTGCCTTAGGCCATCTAATCGCAGGTTTTTCCTTCGAAAAAGTATTATTAGTGGGTCAGCACATGCAGCATGCCCTAGTCCACCTACCGTCGGCCTATTATTTCCCGGACAAATTTGGCTTACATACTTGGCTGCAAGATCACCCCATTCAAGACAGTTTTCTTTTAGTTAAAGGTTCCAGAGGGATTCAACTAGAAAGTGTTTTGGCATTTTTAGAAAATTCCAAATAATTGCACTAAATTTGCACTTTAGTAAGAAAATCATCTTTCAAAAATACACACAATGGCATCACAATCGGGTACCTATGTACCATTTAAAGTAAAAGACATTGCATTAGCAGACTGGGGTCGTAAAGAAATTCAATTAGCAGAAGCAGAAATGCCAGGTTTGATGGCATTGCGTGCGGAGTTTGGCGCAGCACAACCTTTGAAAGGTGCGCGTATCGCCGGTTGTCTTCACATGACAATCCAAACAGCGGTATTAATCGAAACATTAACAGCTTTAGGAGCAGACGTTACTTGGTCATCATGTAACATTTTCTCTACACAAGATCACGCAGCAGCGGCTATCGCAGCAGCGGGAATTCCGGTTTATGCTTGGAAAGGGATGAACGAAGAAGAATTCAACTGGTGTATTGAGCAGACTTTATTCTTTGGAGAAGATCGTCAACCATTAAACATGATCTTGGATGATGGTGGTGATTTGACAAATATGGTTTTTGATGAGTATCCGGAGTTAATCGAAGGCATCAAAGGCTTATCAGAAGAAACAACGACGGGTGTTCACCGTTTATATGAGCGTATGAAGAATGGCACGCTATTCTTGCCAGCCATCAACGTAAATGACTCGGTAACGAAGTCTAAATTTGATAACAAATACGGTTGCAAAGAGTCCTTAGTAGATGCGATTCGTCGTGCAACTGACTTAATGTTAGCAGGTAAAGTAGCAGTAGTAGCAGGTTACGGTGACGTAGGTAAAGGTTCTGCTGATTCTTTACGTGGTGCTGGTTGCCGTGTGTTAGTAACGGAGATCGATCCAATTTGTGCTTTACAAGCGGCAATGGATGGTTACGAAGTAGTTCCAATGGACGAAGCAGCGACACGTGCGAATATCTTCGTAACAGCGACTGGTAACGTGAAGATCATCCGTGATCGTCACTTCAAAGCGATGAAGGACAAAGCAATCGTTTGTAACATCGGTCACTTCGATAACGAAATCGATATGGAGTGGTTGAACAGCAACTACGGTTCTACGAAAGATCAAATCAAACCACAGGTGGATATGTACACAGTGGATGGAAAAAATATCATTGTATTGGCAGAAGGTCGTTTAGTGAACTTAGGTTGTGCCATGGGTCACCCATCATTCGTGATGTCGAACTCGTTCTGTAACCAAACATTGGCTCAATTAGAGCTTTGGGCTAACTCAGCGAGCTATGAGAACAAAGTATACATTCTTCCGAAGCACTTAGATGAGAAAGTAGCTTACTTACACTTAGCGCACATTGGTGCTAAATTAGAGAAGTTAGAGAAAGAGCAGGCTGAATACATTGGCGTTCCGCAAGCGGGGCCATACAAGCCAGAGCACTACCGATACTAGGATTTATTTCCTCTTGGGTTTTAAAAGGCCGCGACTCTTCGAGTCGCGGCCTTTTTGCTTTTATCAATTATCAGTTTCTTGATAATCTACCTGCCTTGAGAGGTTACTTAGGTAGTTTAAGCTAATTTTACCCTCATAACAATTTAACCACTAATACAATGAAAAACCGATACCCGACTAGTGTCGCGACGCTAGTCATTGCCCTTACTTTATTCATCTGCTCCTGTTCGAAAGATCCGGCTACCGCCATTCTTCCTAACCCAGTCAATACAACGGTTTCCTTACTGAACAAGAATGGCTTTCTCGCATTCGAGGATCAAGCTACCTTTCAAGCATATGTTGAAAAATTTCAAAAGAACCCAAACGACCCGGCCATTTTGAAGGACATTCAATTCTTAGAATCCCAAAGCACGGAATTGAGCAAATTAGATTCCCTTACCTTGGCAAAAATTGCCGCAACCGGTGACCTTACGGGATATGACCATTTGCTAAAACTCGTAGGGGATGGTGAAGAGAAATCACTTCAACCTATCGTGGATGACCCTACACTTAGTCGTTTAATCTCTAAGGACGGGCTTATCCAGATAGGCGGACTCGTTTACCAAGTCAAGCCATCTAAGGTCTTTCAGATCAGAATTGTCGAATTTGAACAAAGTAAATCTAGTTTCTTATCGACTCCTGAAAAAGTAGCCCAAGCCACTGTTTACCAAAGCCAGCCATTAAGTGCTGTAAAGCCAACGAATAATCTCAAGACGCTAAACCGAACCGAAATTAATACACTCACCTATGAGAACCCTGGACAGGGTACCTGTCGCTTTACAGCAGAAGCTTATCTCTTAGATTTAGGATTTTACCGCAAATTAGCCGTTCGAGTGAAGCACGAATGGCGACAACGCTTTTGGTTCTCTTATTACTGGGGGAACAGCAGTGCTGCAATGTCGATGGAAGGAGACATCAATTTCCTTGAATATTACACTTCCTTCTCTCGACACTATGCTGCTTCCACTCAAGATGATTACAAAATTGAAACGGTCATCGATGAAACGTTTAATTATGTCCCATTAAACTGGCAAAGCAATGTAGGCAAAGCGATATGTCGAGGTAGAAATGGCATCACTTATTCTTTATCTTTTTAAAACTATCTATATGAAATATTGCATCTCCATTATACTGTTTTTGTTCGTACTTCAGGGCTTTGCACAAGAAACAAAACCATTGTATTCTTTATCTATTTTATCTCCCACCCTGGGTGTTGAAAAAAACATAAAGGAAAACCATTCAATCAAATTTTCAGCTGGAAACTTAATCGGTTATGGAAGTTCAAATGGCTTACAGACCAAATTATTTAATTTAAGAGGTGAATTCCGCCGCTATTACAATCAAGAAAAAAGGAGAGACGAAGGCCGTCTCTCCACCAATTATTCTGGGAACTATATCGGATTATTTACGGAACCATCCTTTGTATTTGCGAAAGGAGAAGAAGCCACACAATTGTATTCCGGTGGTGTCTGGGGAATACAGCGAAACTACAACAGTCATTTTCATCTCGAACTTTCAATAAATGCCGGAATTGGCCAAAATGGGTTTGAAACCAAAGCTGGATTAAGACTGGGATTTTGGCTAAAATAAATGCGTAAGAGGCTCTGCATTTTTCATCCAAAAACCGTATTTTTGCACAAAATAATAACAAGAAGATATGAAATTTGGTGTTGTAGTATTTCCAGGATCCAATTGTGATGACGATACAGTCGGAGTCATTCAAAGTTTAGGCTATGAAGCTGTTAAACTTTGGCACAAAGAGACTGATTTACAAAACTGCGATTTCATCATCGTTCCAGGTGGTTTCTCTTACGGAGATTACTTGCGTTCAGGCGCCATTGCCCGTTTCTCCCCTATTATGGAGCACGTCATTGAGCATGCAAAAAAAGGTGGCTATTTAATGGGAATTTGTAATGGATTCCAAGTATTGGTTGAGGCTCATTTATTACCGGGTGTCCTGTTAAGAAATAATTCGCAAAAATTTATTTCGAAGAACATCTTTTTAAAAGCAGCGACGAATAACTCTTTGTTAACGCAAGCATTAGACACTAACAAAGCCTACAAAATACCCATCGCACATGCTGAAGGGCGTTATTTTACAGATGAAAAAACCTTAGCTTCCTTAAAGGCAAATGACCAAATCTTATTTTACTATTGCGACGAAAATGGCAAAGTAACGGAAGAGTCTAACCCCAATGGTAGCCTTTTAAATATCGCAGGTATTTGCAACGAAGGAAGAAATGTATTTGGGATGATGCCTCACCCAGAAAGAGCAGCAGATCCAGATTTGAATAATACAGATGGATTGGAGATTATGAAGCAATTGATATTACAAACGGTTTAATCTCTTCTTTATTGCATAAAAAAAGGCCTTTCTATCGAAAGGCCTTTTTTTATGAAGGTGTGTAGATTAAATTAACGTAAATCGTTCACTTCTACGCCAGGAAAAGCTTTCTTATCAAAGTTAAATAATTTGTCTTCTGCATTTACTTTCGCGTTCAATTTAGCCACTTTAAAATACTGCTTCTTACCTGCTTTGTTGATGATCGTCCATTCATTTACCGTAAGGTCCTTTGAATTAATTTTTAATGCAATACTTTTAACTTGAGCGGCTTTTGCAAGCGGTGCTAACTCAACAGTAGAAATGCCTGATGATTCCCCCTTTAAGGAGATCTTATAAGCCTTCTTGTCAAATGAATATATTTTAGCTGGATTCAAATCTCCTTCTGATGGATCAAAACTGGAGATATTCACCTCATTGATTTCTTTGATATAAGTTGCCACTTCTTTCCCATTGTTAAAGATCTCTTGGCCAGCTGTCTTCAAACGAAACTTCGTTCCCTTTACGGTGATAGATCCTGACATGGTTGCTGCACCATCTGTCTGGTAGGTAAAATTAGCGGAGAATGAACCCATCGCCTTGTATTTCTTCTGCATACCGTCTATCAGACTTACGGCCTTATTTGACTGTGCAAATACACTAATACATAAACCAATTAATACGACTATTTTTTTCATCTTATAAATTTTTCAAAATCTCTTCTAATTCCGTTTCTGATTTCACTAATACTTCTCTGGCTTTAGATCCTCCAAAAGACCCCACAATTCCAGCCGCTTCTAATTGATCAATCAAACGCCCTGCACGATTATAACCTAATTTCAACTTGCGTTGAATTAATGAAGTACTACCTTGCTGGTGCATGACCACTAAACGTGCAGCTTCGTCAAAGAAAGAATCTCGGTCACTTGGATCAAAATCACCGCGATCTTGACCACCCATTTCTTCAGAATCAGGTTCAGGTAATAGATAGGCCGAAGTATAACCTTGTTGATTTCCGATAAAATCACAAATATCTTCTACCTCAGGGGTATCCACGAAAGCACATTGCAAGCGAATTACTTCGGAACCCATCGATAACAACATATCCCCCATTCCCACGAGTTGATCCGCGCCGCCTGCATCCAGGATGGTGCGCGAGTCGATTTTGGACATTACCTTAAAGGAAAGACGAGCCGGGAAATTCGCCTTAATCGTACCTGTAATAACGTTCACAGAAGGACGTTGCGTCGCTACGACTAAGTGAATACCAATGGCACGAGCTAATTGAGCTAAACGGGCAATCGGATGTTCTACTTCTTTACCTGCGGTTAACATCAAATCCGCTAATTCATCGATCACCAAAACGATATAAGGCATAAAGTCATGCTCGTTAGGGTTCAAGCGACGGTTGATAAACTTTTGGTTATACTCCTTAATATTACGGCAACCTGCATCTTTTAATTTATCATAGCGCAAGTCCATTTCCTTACACAAGGAATTCAAGGTATTCACGACTTTCTTCGTATCCGTAATAATCGCCTCTGCTGAATCAGGAAGGCAAGCGAGAAAATGACGCTCTAATTTGTTAAAAAGGGATAATTCCACTTTTTTCGGGTCCACCAAAACAAACTTCAACGTAGCTGGATGCTTCTTGTAAATCAACGATGTCAAAAGCATATTTAAGCCTACCGACTTTCCTTGACCGGTTGCACCTGCCATTAAGAGGTGAGGCATTTTGGCCAAATCAGCCACAAAAATCTCGTTTGAAATCGTCTTGCCTAAGGTAATAGGCAAATCGAATGTTGATTTTTGGAACTTCTCTGAACCGATGACTGCACGTACCGGCACCATCTCACGGTTCTTATTAGCCACCTCGATACCAATGGTGTCTTTACCAGGCATTTGACCGATAATCCGAACCCCCATAGCAGCTAATGATAGAGACAAATCATCTTCTAATGAAGTGATTTTACTCACACGCACACCGGCTTTCGGTACAATCTCATACAAGGTAACTGTGGGCCCAATAGTCGCTTCGATTTTTTGAATTCCAATACCATAATTCAATAAGGTTTCCACAATCTTCTCCTTATTCGCCTTCAACTCATCCATCGTCACTTGAGATGTTTGGTTCTTATGGTCGTATTCCTTCAATAAATCTATGGTAGGGAATTGGTATTTAGGTAAATCTGCCGTAGGATCATACAGGCCAAATTGTTCCACTAAATCATTCGCCTTAATCTCTTTAGAAACGGGTGCAGGCTCTTCTTCAATCACTTCATCTGCCACATCCGCTACTTTGTAAGTAAAGTCTAAATCATCTTCTTTCTTTTCTTCCGCCAGCACAGGCTCTGGTGCCTCTTCTATGGCGGTTTCTGCTTCCACTTCCGGAACCACTTCATTTACTACTGGAGGAACAATCGGTCTGAATTCTTCTAAATCATCGTTATCCACATGTATCGCAGGCCCCTCTTCGTCAATAAACAAACTATCCTCCTCTTCCTCTTCCACATCATCTGGTGCCACAGGAGCCACCACTTTAGCCTTCTTTGGATTCAATTGATAGAATAAAACCAAAAAGACAAAGCCGCCAAAACCAATCACAAAAATGGATAAATACCCTAGTAATTGATATAATTTCTCATTGACAAAATAACCTACTCCACCGCCAATCGAATGTGGCAAATCAAGCGAGAAAACGAAAAATCCAGCTAATAAACTAAACCACAAGATGTAAAATAAGACCTGCCAAGAAAGACGCTCCAAAGAATAAATTTCCTTTTTGAATCCGACTTTAAGCGCCGATAAATAAAACAAAGGGATTAATAACAAGGTCGACCAACCGAAGGTCTTGAATAAAAAGAAATGAGCGATTTTAGCACCCAATAATCCGGCTAGGTTTTTAATTGGGATATCCGACCCTTTGATGGTGTCTACTACGCCCCGCTCCACTTCGCTTTGATCTGAAACGCCTACAAAAAAACTAGAGCCAAATGATACCAGTAAAAGAGTACCTATTAGGAATAAAAACGCTGCAATAATTAACTGTATGCGGTATAGAACAGCGCCGTCCATTTTTCTTTTGGGCTTATCTTGCTCAAAATTAAGTTGTAAGGTGCTCGTAGGGTTACTAATCTTTTTTGCCATTGTGGAAACCAAGGTTATAATCTTATAAATTTCGCTTTTTTGATCCGATTTACAAAATCAAATTATAGTCCAGCAGCGAGTATTTCTTGGTTAATTTCCTTGATCAAACCTGGGCCTTCATAGATGAAGCCCGAATAAATCTGAACTAATGAGGCGCCTGCCTTTAACTTCTCGACTGCATCCGCTCCAGAATGAATTCCTCCAACCCCGATGATTGGGAATTGACCATTTGATTTTTGATGTAAATAAGCTACTACTTCCGTTGATCTTTTTGTCAAAGGTTTTCCACTCAATCCTCCCATCTCCCCTTTGTGACCAGATTGCAAACCTTCCCTTGACAAGGTCGTATTCGTTGCAATTACACCTGCTAAACGGGTTTCCAACACAATTTCAATCACATCATCCAATTGATCATTGCTCAAATCGGGGGCGATTTTTAATAGAATTGGCTTTTGTACGGGCTTCAAGGCGTTTAGGTCTTGTAAAGTCTGCAACAATTGCTTTAATGGTTCTTTTTCCTGCAAAGCACGTAAATTAGGCGTATTAGGTGAACTAACATTGACCACAAAATAATCGACTACGTCATACAATGCCTCAAAACCTTGGCAGTAATCATCATCAGCTAATTCATTGGGCGTCACTTTGTTCTTCCCTAAATTTCCTCCTACAATCACCTTTGATCTGCGTTTCGCTAATCGAGCCTTCATCGCTGCTAAACCTTCATTATTAAATCCCATTCGATTAATAATGGCTTCGTCCTCGATTAAACGAAACAAACGAGGTTTGGGATTCCCATCTTGAGGCTTAGGGGTAACCGTACCTACTTCAATAAATCCAAATCCTAGTTCTGCGAATTCATCAATCAACATCGCATTTTTATCGAATCCGGCTGCTAATCCCACTGGATTAGGAAAATGTAGGCCAAAAACCGTCCGCTCTAATCGCTTATCCTCTACTTGAAATAGCACTTTAAACAAGTAAGACATCCCCGGGATACGCAAAGTGAAACGAATTAAATCCGCTGCCAAATAATGAGCGCGCTCCGGATTAAACAAAAAGAAAAGAGGTTTTATGAAAATTTGATAAAACATGTGGATTTTTTGGTCGAATGAATAGGCAAAAATACAAAAAAGGACGGGCTCATGCCGCACTCTGAAAAAAAATCCTAATTTTAAGACATCAAGCATTTTATATAAAATTTATAGCCTATGTTAAGTCGTGTAGCGAATTCCATCTATTGGATGAATCGATACATTGAGAGAGCAGACAATTATGCCCGCTTCATCTCAGTGAATTTCAATCTTGCCCTAGATTTACCACCGAATGTCCCGGAGCAATGGGAGCCTTTAATCGTGGCAACGGCCGATCATTTCAATTTCTTTGAACATTATCCTGAAGCGAATCGAGAGAACGTATTGTATTTTATGACCTTCGATGTCAATAATCCGAACTCCATTCTTTCCTGTTTGTATTCAGCTCGGGAAAATGCACGCACCATTCGCGAAAGTATCTCCAAGGAAATGTGGGAATACGTGAACCAAATCTACTGGAAAGTAAAGGACCGGGTAGAAGGAAGTAAAAGCTGGGAATTAGCTCGATACCAAGGCTTTTTAGAAGAAATCAAGTCAGGAAGTCAGCTTTTTTATGGCATTGTAGACTCGACGATTACGCGGGGAGAAGGCTGGCATTTTGGGCAATTAGGGAAATTATTAGAGCGGGCCGATAAAACAACCCGTTTTCTGGACGTGAAGTATTTCACTTTATTGCCGAATGTGGATGCAGTAGGATCACCCTTGGACCTTTTATTGTGGTCTTCTGTATTAAAATCCGTTTCAGCCTACAACATGTTTCGCCAGCAATATAAAGTGGTGAATCCTACGAATATTGTCGAGTTTTTGATTTTAGACAAAGGCTTTCCACGCTCTGTGGTTCACTGTTTAACAGAAGCTGAACAGTCGCTTTATGCTATTTCAGGCACTTCGTTTGACCATGGCTATTCGAATTTAGCAGAGAAAAAATTGTCTAAGATTCTGTCTGAAGTACAATTCACTGAAATTGATGACATCTTGAACACGGGCTTACACCAGTTTTTGGATGATTTCCAAACGTCTAACAATGACATTGGACAAACCATCCATAACACCTATTTTGATCTAAAGCCGATCGATTAAAACCGGCTATTAACTAAAATTATTGTAATATTGCCCTCCCATTGGCCACCATCATTATATGACTTATTGTTTAGGAATTACTGTTAAAGAAGGATTGATTGCCATTGCTGATACACGAATTACAGCAGGAAACGAGGTCTATTCAAATAAAAAAATCTCGATTCACGAGGTCAAAAACCATTCGCTTTTCATTATGACGGCGGGTTTACGATCTGTAAGAGATAAAGCAGTCACCTATTTTAATCAAGCTATTGAACACGAAGAAGAAAACTTCGATTATATGTTTCAGGCAGCTACGTCCTTTGGCCAAAAACTAAAACAAGTAGCGGCAGAAGACCGCGAGACGCTTGAAAAAGAAGGATATGCGTTTAATTTACATGCCATCGTGGGAGGGCAAATGCCTAAAGACAGCGAACATAAATTGTTTTTAATTTTCCCAGAAGGAAATTGGATCGAGATAAATGATGGCTTAAAATACCAGATCATTGGTAATTCCAATTACGGGAAGCCTTTATTAAATCGCAATTTGACACATGAAACTTCGCTAAAAGATGCCCTAAAAATGGGCTTTCTATCCTTTGATGCTACTCAAGTAAGTGCAAATGACGTAGATTTCCCCATCGATGTGGTCGTTTACGAAAAAAACAGTTTTAAAGCCAAAGAGGTTAGACTCTACAAAGAGGATATGCAGAAGATCTCCGACGATTGGAATGAAGCGCTTCGCAAATCCTTGGAAGGGATCGAGGAAGGTTGGATGAAAGAATTAATTTCTATCACGAAATGATCGCACGCATTCAACATTCTTTGCGTTATGAATACAGTGATTTTGTCACATTAGACCCGCATGTACTCTATTTACATCCGCGTAAGAGTGCCTTATTAACACTACTAGACTTCCAATTAGACATTAACCCACATCCTGTACAGGTCTCTAAAAACCTAGACCCAGAAGGAAATATCCAAAACATTTTGTTCTTCAAAGAAGCGACAAATTTTCTAACTATTGAAATGAAAGCGACCGTGGAAACGACCGAATTCAACCCCTTTGATTTCGTTTATTTCCCTTTTGAAAGTAAAACCTTACCCATCACCTATTCTCGTTCCTACCAAAAAACGCTCAGCCCCTATTTAGGCCTGGAGGGGGTAACACCCAATGTAGAGCAAATGGCCCGCCAGATCGCCTCTGGAGTTCGATATAGCACCTCAGCCTACCTTTCTGCATTAAATGAATTCATTTTCACTCAATTCGCCTACGAAATTCGGGAAGAAGGGGCTCCTAATACACCAGAATTCACTTTAATTAATCGTAAGGGATCTTGCCGGGATTACGCCGTCTTGTTCTCTGCCTTATGCCGCGCCATGGGTCTTGCTACTCGATTTGTCTCTGGCTATTACATTGGAATGGCTCCAGTGGATGTCCCTAATCAGACGCATCATTTGCACGCTTGGGTGGAAGTGTATTTGCCGGGAGGTGGCTGGAGAGGTTATGATCCCACACAGCACGAGGTCGTTTCTGGAAATCACATACCCTTAGCAGCCTCTTGTTTACCAGAAGATATTACGCCTGTTTACGGAGCCTTCCGGGGAGCAGCCAGCTCTCTTTTCGAAACGGATGTATTTATTGAGCGAATTTAACCGACTAATAATTGGGCCAAAAGGTAATCTGCAATCAAGATCGCTATACAAGAATTTGTCACCGCAGCCGTACTCGCTGTACCTACTTCATAAGCTCCACCTTTCGTATAGAAACCCTTAAAGGCTGAAATCGTAACGATTAAAAAAGAAAAAACGACCGATTTCGTCAAGGCAAAAATCATGTAATTGCCTTTGAACTGAAATTGCAAGCCGTGGATATATTCTTGTGGAGAGATCGCGCCCGTTAACCATCCCGCTAAATAGCCCCCATAGATCGCCAGAAAGCAAGCTAAAGTCACTAACATGGGGAAAGTAATCATTGCTGCAATAATTTTAGGCAACACTAAATACGAACGAGAATTAATTCCCATTACCTCTAGCGCATCGATTTGTTCAGTAATCCGCATCGTCCCTAATTGACCCGCAATATTCGAACCAATTTTTCCCGCTAATACGACACAGGTAATGGTTGGGCCCATTTCTAAAATAGTTGAATCCCGAACAATCAAGCTGATAATGTATTGTGGAACAAATGGATTATCCATATTAGCTGCTGTTTGCACACAAGTCACAGCCCCTAGAAACGTAGATACAATCGCCACAATCAGGATGGAATTAATTCCAATGTCTACACATTCCTGAAATGTCAAGGTAAGGTAAACCCGAAATTTTTCTGGATTTGTAAAAAGCTTACCCAGGAAGATTAAATATTTGCCTAATTTTGACATCTGATTGGTATATTACACATCGATATTTATCAAAGATAATGAACAAAACGGTTATAATAAGCGGGGGTAGCCAGGGAATTGGCAAAGCATTGGTAAAAAAATTCCTTTCGGAAGGCTTTGCGGTGTTTACGTGTTCGCGAACAGGAGAGAAATTGAAGTCCCTCGCTGCTGAGTTTAATACGCCGGCATTACACACCTTTGTCGCTGATTTGAGTGATAAAAAGCAGTGTCAAGACTTTGCTGGATGGGTTTTGGGACAAACCAAAAGCATCGATGTAGTAATCAACAATGCGGGTTTTTTTATGCCCGGACAAATCCAGAACGAAGAAGAGGGTGTTTTAGAGCGTCAAATCGAAGCTAATTTATACAGCGCCTATCATTTGACGCGTGCCATTTTACCTACTCTACAAACCCAAAAATCAGGTCATATTTTCACCATCTGCTCTACCGCTTCCATTACAGCTTATACTGCCGGAGGGTCCTATTGTATCAGCAAATTTGCCTTATTAGGATTCACAAAAGTGTTGCGCGAAGAAACAAAGAAGCAAGGCATTAAAGTGACGGCTATTTTGCCTGGTGCCACTTTAACCCCTGCATGGGATGGGGTGGAATTACCTGAATCCCGGTTCATTCCAGCTGATGATGTGGCTTCGACGATTTATTCCGCTTATACGATGAATCCGTCTACGGTTTTGGAAGAGATACTGATCAGACCACAATTAGGAGATATCGAACTATGAGCCCTTGGGATAAATACAGCATCACTGATTTACCAGAAATAGTGACTAGCCTAATTCGCGAGACGAAAGAATACCCTAATGTGTGGTTGTTTCGAGGAGAGATGGGCGCTGGAAAAACGACACTAATTAAAGAAATTTGCCATCAATTAGGGGTTGTGCAATCCGTCCAAAGCCCTACCTTTTCGCTCGTAAACGAATACATCGATGGCCAAGGAAAGCCCATCTATCATTTTGATTTATACCGATTAAAGAATGCACAAGAAGCTTTTGACATCGGATTAGAAGAATATTTAGATTCTGGACATTTGTGTTTAGTCGAATGGCCAGAGCAAGCTGAGGAGTTTTGGACCTTTGAGCATCTCGAGTTAAATGTCTCCCATGTGGATGATGCACACCGTAAATTAGCTGTTGTATGGCGAAGATAATAGAGCATAATCCCTTTCAGGAATTACTTTCCAAGCAAGGAATCGCACCTTTAGAGGCGATGGCCTGGACGAAGCAGAATGCCCAAAGCATCCGCATCAGTCTTCCGAAAGAATCTGACCCAAACGAAAATCGCATTTCATTAAGCCCTCAGGCGGTTCAATTATTAACCAATAATGGCCACGAGATCATCCTTGAAAAAGGGGCTGGCGAAAGAGCCGGCTTCTCTGATTCCGACTATTTGTTAGCCGGAGCAAGTGTGAGTGAGGATATGGCGATGATTTGGCAAAGTGCATTAACCTTAAAAATCACCCCACCTACCCTAGCAGAAATTGCTCAAATGAAGGAAGGACAAGCATTCATTTCCAGTGCTTCCTACCAACATTTATCTTCTGAGCTCATCGATGCCATCAATGCCAAAAAGCTGATGGCCATTGGTCTAGAATTCATTGAAGATAATGGCGGAGGATTCCCTTTTATTAAAATAATGGCTGAAATTGCTGGCCAATTAATCTTACCCATTGCAACAGATTTGATCCAAAAGAAAAAGGGTTTGCTAGTAGGGCATGTCACAGGCGTCCCTCCTTGCAATCTAGTGCTTTTGGGCGCTGGACAAGTGGTGGAGCAGGTGGCGCGAGCGGCAGCGAGCGCCGGCATTCAATTCCAGGTTTTCGATAAAGATATTTACAAGTTGCAACGCCTAAAAGCAGCACTTGGCTTCCCAATCGTCACCCAAGTAATCGATTCTGAAAACCTAGCCAAAGCCTTACAAGAAGCGCATATCATCGTAGGCGCCTTGCGTTCTGACAGTGGAATCACCCCATGTATCGTGACAGAAGAAATGGTAAGCAAACTGAAGCCAGAAACCTTAATACTTGATGTTTGCATCGATCAGGGGGGCTGTTTTGAAACATCCGAAGCGAGCACCATTCAAAAACCGACCTTTGAAAAATACGGTGTCACTCACTTCTGCGTGCCCAATATCCCTTCCCTTGTCGCACACACGGCAAGCTTTGCCATGAGTAACCTGATGACTTCTTTCATCTTGAAGGCAGGAAAAACGGGGGGCGTGGAAGAAATGCTTTGGCAGGGAAAATCCTTCATGAAAGGGGTATTTTGCTACCGAGGCTTCGTTACGCATCCAAGCACAGGCAAATTGTTCAACAAACCGGTAAAAGACATTCAATTATTATTACTAAGTAAGAGTTAAATCATGATCGAAGATTACACAGCCCTTTCAAACGCACCTAATTCCCCAGACTTAAACGGAAAATACTTAGGCCTTATCTCCTCTGATTTCATCAAAGTCGCGGATGCTCTAAAAGAAGCATCCTACCAAATCAAAAAACGCGGCTTCTCTGATTTCCCCATCTTTGTCTCCTCACAACGCCCCATCGAAATTGGACAAAAACTCATCGGTGTAGGCGAACTGCATGAAAACAAATGGAATTACCATGCTTCGATTATGGAAGAATTTGTACAGCGCAAACTCATCGCAGAAGAGAATATGGAGCTTTTTGTTCAAAACTTCAAAGACATCGAAGAATTCGCATGCCTATTTGTCGTGGATGGACAGTTTACGAATTTTGTGTTTATTCCTTTTCCGGAAGACAAATAGCAAAGTTCAAAGAGCGAAGGCCAAATAGAAGAGTTCAAATTAGGTTGAATTCTTTTGATTCAAAGTTATAATTGTACGTCCTAAAATCTTAAGAATCTCCTCTAATAGAAGATTGCCATCTTCGATATGAATCAAATCAGACGCAATGAGCAATTTCAAACAATAACGGGTTTCTCTTGCTTCTTTGTATGAAATAGAAATTTTATAATGAAAATCCTTTTTCGAAAATCCTCCAATCGCCTCTTCCAAATTAGCTCCAATGGAGGTACTCGATTTTAAGAGTTGTTTAGACAAAACAAACTCCCTTTTTTCATTAGATAGTTTTATACAAATAGGAATTAGATGTAGAGAAAATTGAAAGGCCTTTTCTTGGACTATATTGGTGTAAGTCATAGTGGTGTTTTTTATAAAACTACACCAGTCCCCTTTTTGAATCCATTTTAGAATTGATAATCTCTACCAATCAATTGATAAATATCGCTATTTGATCTTTGAAATTTGGTCTTTGAAATTTGAAAAAGGATGAAAATCCGTTATCATCTGCGTTAAATACGCTCGATCCAAGTGCGTGTATATTTCTGTTGTCAAGATCGATTCATGCCCTAACATCTCTTGAACGGCACGTAAATCAGCTCCTCCTTCAATCAAATGTGTCGCAAATGAATGTCTAAACGTATGAGGGCTAATCACTTTCGTGATTCCTGCTTTTATAGCAAGGTCTTTACAAATCAAGAAGACCATCACTCGGCTTAGTCCCGAACCACGGCGATTGAGAAAAACGAGGTGAGTTGACTCTTTTTTAACGGGTACCGATGGTCTGACTGATTCCAAATACAAAGTCAAGTACTTAAAAGCATCGCGACCAGCTGGAACGAGGCGTTCTTTGTCCCCTTTCCCTCGGACTTTGACAAAGCCTTGATCCTCGTAAATATCTTCTCTTTTCAGCCCTATAAGCTCCGAAACACGCAATCCTGCACCATACAAAAACTCAAGCATCGCACGGTTTCGAACTCCTTCTGGACTGGAAAGATCTGCCTGATCAAGAATCGCCGTTATTTCATCAAATGAAAGGGTGTCGGGTAATTTACGTCCCATTTGTGGATTTTTAACCTGCACGGTGGGATCTGATTTTAAGGTTCCATCAAAGACCAAATATTGAAAAAAGGCGCGAATGCCGGATAGGGTTCGAGACTGAGTACTTGCTTCAATTCCTAAAGCATGCAGGTCTTTTAAAAAGGCCAAAATATGGGATTCATCCACCTCTTTGAGTGCAATGGCTGAAACAGAAAGGTAGGTAGCTAATTTTTGAATATCGCGCAAATACGCTTCATGAGAGTGCTTTGACAGCCCTCGTTCTATTTTTAAATAATCACCAAAAGCCTGGATTTCTATCTCCCACATATACATTTTATGCAATGAATCCCGTAAATTTAAAGTAATTACGTATTTTTACACTGCATGTCCCTTTTTAAATATGGTAAGAAAGAAAATATTAATCCTGAATGGTCCTAATTTGAATTTATTAGGCACGCGTGAACCAGAAATATATGGGGCGCAGACGTTCGAGCAGTTTTTGGAAATCTTACAAGATAAATTTGGGGAGCAATTAGACATCTCTTATTTTCAATCAAATGAAGAAGGGGTTTTAATTAACAAATTGCATGAAGTAGGATTCAGCTTCGATGGCATTTTGTTCAATGCTGGGGGATATACACACACTTCCATTGCGTTAGGGGATGCAGTATCTGCTATTAAAACGCCCGTTATTGAAATTCACATTTCAAATGTACATGCAAGGGAAGATTTCCGTCACCATAGCTATTTAAGCCCAAAGGCAAAAGGGATTATCGTCGGTTTTGGCCTTAGAGGATATGAATTAGGTCTTTATTCTTTCTTGTAAATCAATGTTATCCTTCTACCCTGGCCCTTCTAAGGTTCACCCAGAGGCCCTTGGATACATTCAAGAGGCTTTTGAGCAGGGTATTGTCAGTATCAATCACCGGAGCCCCCGTTTTGAAAAATTACTGAAAGACACGTTTGATCAGCTTTATCAGAAATGGGATATCCCGAAAGAGTATACAATCTATTTTGTTTCTTCGGCGACTGAAGCCTGGGAAGTTGTGATTCAATCCTTAGTGAAGAAAAAGTCCACTCACCTCTACAATGGTGCATTTGGTAAAAAATGGGCTCATTACGCCGGTGAAATGGCGGAATCAATTGAATTTTCAATTGACCAAAGCCTGGCCGAAATAGGTCAACAAATAGGCCCCATCACAGGTGATACACTTTGTTTAGTACAAAGCGAAACATCGAATGGAACCGGCCAGCTAATTTGTAGAGCTGATTTTCAGCTTTCTCAAGAGGCAATCATTGCGGTAGATGCCACTTCTTCGATGGGAGGTATTGAATTGCCTTGGTTAGAAGCAGATGTTTGGCTAGCTTCTGTGCAAAAATGTATGGGAATACCCGCAGGAATGGGCCTTCTCATTTGTTCTCCGAAGGCATTAGCCAGAGCAAATGAGCTAGGAAGAGCCTCTCATTACAATGACATGCTGTTTTTGGAAGACAACAGACGACTCTTTCAGACTCAAATGACGCCTAACGTGCTCAGTATCTATTTAGTGTATCGTTTAACGAAGCAACTTCCTTCTTTACATGAAACACAACGGCTGACTTTAGAAAAGATGAAACACTGGACGGATTTTTGGGAAACACAGAATGACTTCAGCTACTTAATCCAGTCAGAAAAGCTGCGATTACCTACTGTTTTGGCGTTAAAAGCCCCCCCCGAAAAAATAGCAGCACTACATCAAAAATGCCTCAATAAGGGCATAGAATTAGGAAAAGGTTATGGAAAATGGAAGGAAACGAGTTTCCGAATTGCCAATTTTCCCAGCCACACATTGGAAGATATTGAAACACTCATTCACACCATAAAAAATGAACTTTAATTCTAAAGAAATTCTTTCGGCTTCTTTGATCTTATTTTCAGTCATTGATATTTTAGGATCGATTCCGATCATCATCGAATTGCGCAAAAAGAATGGTGATATCCATCCAGGTCAAGCCACCTTAGCCTCCGGTATCATCATGATCGGCTTCTTTTATGCGGGTAAATTCATTCTACATTTGTTAGGGGTAGACACCAATTCCTTTGCCATGGCGGGAGCTTTGATCATCTTCCTAATCGGTATGGAAATGACCTTAGGTCGGAATATTTTCAAGAGCGAAGAAATCGAGACGAATACACATTCCATCGTTCCATTGGCCTTTCCCATCATCGCCGGGGCAGGTACCATGACGACCTTAATTTCCTTGAAATCACAGTTTGAGGAAGAAAATATCATCATCAGTATCTTTATTAACCTGGTATTTATTTACATTGTCTTGCGTTCTAGCGTATGGATTGAAAAGAAATTAGGTAATGCTGGCACACAGATTTTGCGTAAAATATTCGGTGTAATCCTCATTGCGATCGCCATAAAGATCTTCAAATCTCGTTTAATGTAAATGGCCAAAAAACAAAAATACTATGTGACT